>Ga0334884_1000029_pt1 | contig 252312 bp, 218 predicted proteins | sample GraSluR1_MG_7_FD_207215 | JGI IMG/M metagenome (GOLD analysis project Ga0334884, IMG submission 207215) | Sludge microbial communities from methane-producing bioreactor in Wageningen University, Netherlands - Granular Sludge_12_05 R1 | ecosystem: Engineered > Bioreactor > Anaerobic >... | reverse complement strand
CCCTGAGGATGGTTCGTGCTGGAGAGCTTCCAGACTTTACAATCTTGGTCAGTTGCTTGCGATCCGTTGCAGACAAACTCACCTCGTACTTCTGTATAGGCATAATCGTATCGTGTTGTGTTTGATGACACAACAAAGATACAACTATTTTTGATTATATACAACATTTAGATGTTACAGCCTACTAGGCTTATTGAGTTGTGTAAAATGACTTTCATGGTATAAATATACTGTTTATCAGTAAAACGGGTTTATTTTTGTTTGTGATTTTACGAACTGTTCGTATATTTGCGAACAAACAGATCACTGTATTTATGGAAAAGATTGACTACACGACCCGTCACCACCAAATTGCGCTGTATGCCAAGGCATTGGCTCACCCGGCAAGGGTGGCCATCCTGGAGTTTCTGGCCGCACGCGAATGTTGTTTTTTCGGCAATCTCCACGATGTATTGCCCATTGCCAAGGCTACGGTATCCCAACATCTGACCGTTTTGAAAGAATCCGGACTGATCCAGGGTGAGATCAAACCTCCCCAGGTTAAGTATTGCATCAATAAAGAAAACTGGGATGTGGCACGTAATCTGTTCGGTGTTTTTTTTAACGACCTTAAAAAGATTGAATGCTCATGAATATCCTGATATTATGTACCGGGAACAGTTGCCGCAGCCAGATGGCACAGGGCTTTCTGCAGTCATTCAGTCAGACCCTTTTGGTTCATTCTGCCGGAACAGAACCTGCCAAAGAAGTACATCCGCTGGCCGTAAAGACCATGGCCGAGGCCGGCATTGACATCAGTAAGAACGTTCCCGCCAGGGTAGACGATTACCTGGACCGCGAATGGGATTACGTGATCACCGTATGTGACCAGGCCAATGAAAGTTGTCCTCTTTTTACAGGCAAAGTAAAACACAGACTCCATATGGGGTTTGAAGATCCGGCCAAAGCAACAGGAACACCGGAAGAAGTCTTGTCTGTATTCCAAAGGGTAAGAGACCGGATAAAGGAAGCTTTTTTAGCGTTTTATAAAGAATTAACAATAAATGATTAACACGAATATTATGGAAATCAAGGTTTTGGGCACAGGCTGTCCCAGTTGTAAGGCCCTGGAAGAGGCCACCAGAAAAGCAGTCACGGAAATGGGAATTGACACCCAGATTACAAAAGTGGAAGATATGGCTGAAATCCTCAATTACGGGATAATGACCACTCCCGCTTTGGTCGTTGACGGTAAAATTGTCCTGAAAGGCCGCGTTGCATCCGTAGAAGAAATCAAAAAACTCCTTAAATAGACAACTATTATGAAGAAAGTACTTTTATTGCTGGCATGTTCCTTTATTGCCCTGTCCGCCATGGGAAATGAAAAAGATGATGTAGTCTCCGAGGTTAAAGCCTACTATTTTCACAATACACGGCGTTGCGTTACCTGTAAGGCGGTGGAGGATGTGGCTTACAACGCCCTTAAGGAACTTTCCGCAGGGAAGATCTTGCTAAAATCCGTGAACCTGGATGACAAGACCAATAAGGATCTGATCAACAAGATAGGGGCAAAAGGACAGGCATTGCTTATTGTAAAAGGAGACAAGAAGATTGATTTGACAACCGACGGATTCCTTTATGCGCGTACCGATCCCGACAAATTTGTCCAAAAAATCAGGGAAACCCTGGATTCTCTAAAATAATCCCGGGCCCCAAATGGAATATTTGCAAAATCTTCTGGGAAACGCACAGTTCCCGTTTGTTTCTGCTTTTGTTCTGGGACTGATGACTGCCATCAGTCCCTGTCCCCTGACCACTAATATAACGGCCATTGGTTTTATTAGCAAAGACATTCACAATAGACGCAAGGTTTTTTACAATGGCCTGATTTATACACTGGGACGGGCCATCACTTACACGGTCATAGGGCTGATGCTGTTTTTCAGCATGGGGGAACTCAACGTATCAGGGATATTGCAGCAATGGGGTGAAAAACTTTTAGGACCGCTGTTGATCATCATCGGTCTTTTTATGCTGGGGGTTTTTAATTTCATAAAACTGCCAGGCGCCGGATCACTAACTGCCCGCATGGAAAAACGTTCCAATAAAGGATTTTGGGGTGTTTTGCTGTTGGGGATTGTTTTTGCCCTGGCTTTCTGTCCTTACAGCGGGGTGCTTTATTTTGGGATGTTGATTCCAATGACCATAAGCAGTGCCTCGGGGCTATACATACCGTTGGTATTTGCCCTGGCCACAGGTATTCCCGTGATCCTTTTCGCCTGGCTGATTGCCTTTTCCCTGAGTTCCATTGGGAACGTTTATAATAAGATCAAAGCGTTTGAATTCTGGTTTCGACGAGTAATTGCCGTGGTATTTATTACCGTCGGGATCTATTATGTTATGTTGTTGTTCCTTTAATGTATTTCTGCCATGGATTTAAAAAAAGAACTTAAAATACTGATCTGGATACTGGTGGTTTTTGCCGCCGTGTTCTTCCTGCCCCTGGAGAGCGGCCGCTTCATGACGGCCATTACCGCCACCCTGGACCTGGCCAAATGGTATGCCCGGGAACATGTGGTTTTGTGTTTGCTCCCGGCGTTTTTCATTGCAGGTGTTATCTCGGTCTTTATCAGCCAGGGCTCGGTCCTGAAATATTTCGGGGCCAATGCCAAAAAATGGCTTTCCTACACGGTGGCAAGCGTTTCGGGTGCCGTTCTGGCTGTCTGTTCCTGCACCATCCTTCCTTTATTTTCAAGCATTTACAAAAGGGGTGCCGGCCTGGGGCCGGCCGTTGCCTTTCTGTATTCGGGTCCGGCCATAAGTATCCTTTCCATCATTTTGACGGCCAAGATCCTGGGATTTGAAATGGGACTGGCCCGGGCCATAGGGGCCATTGTTTTCGCTATTGTAATAGGGCTCATTATGTCTTTGATCTACCGCAAAGAGGAAAAGGTCAAAAAGGAAGAGCAGATGAACATTACCCCTCCGCCCGAAAAAAGGCCTATGTGGCAGACTTCATTCCATTTTTTCACCCTGGTACTTATCCTGGTATTTGCCAACTGGGGGGCTCCCTCGGCCGGAGACACCAGCAGCGCCTGGCATTTCATTTTTACCTATAAATGGTTTATCACCGGGGCACTGGCCATTATCCTGTGCTACTCTCTGATCCGGATTCTTAAGATCAACTGGCGCTGGGTGCTGACCGGAGCGGTGGTGACCACAGCCTCGGCTTTCCTGGCGAAAGCTTACGTGACACCGGCCAAACTGGCTCCGCTGGTTCCCATGATGACGGGAATCATTGCCCTATCCCTGATGACGCTCCGGGATAAGAAAAATCCCGAAAACCGGGAGTGGACGCTTTCAGCATGGGCATTTGCCAAGCAGATCATGCCTTTGCTGGCTGTAGGTGTGGTAACGGCCGGATTCCTGCTGGGTTCCACGCACGATAATGTAGCCATTCCGGGTGTGATACCCAACGAATGGGTACAGTGGGCAGTAGGAGGCAACTCGCTCCTGTCCAACTTTTTTGCCAGCATTGTAGGGGCTTTCATGTACTTTGCCACATTGACCGAAGTGCCGATTATCCAGGGACTTCTGGCCTCGGGAATGGGCAAGGGCCCTGCATTGGCCCTGCTGCTGGCCGGCCCTTCCCTGTCTTTGCCCAATATGCTGGTGATAAGGGGTGTGATGGGTACGCAGAAGACTATTGTTTATGTAGTATTGGTGGTCATAATGGCTACAATCTCCGGAATGGTATTTGGAGGGATGAATTAGGTGGAACCTTCCGCGCCAAAAATCAGCGCACCATTTTGTATATTACAGTATATCAACAGTCTATGGATTTTATTCTGGGGATTTGGCGCGGAAGGTTCCACCTCCTACTGGCAAACTCCATTTGGCACTCACATTTTGAAGTACCTCCCGGTTTACGACCAGGTTAACAGGGACTACATTTTTGACACCGATTTTAGAGGTGGGTTTGCCTTCCAGCACATCAGCCGCCATTTGTCCAGCCAGGTAGCCCACTTCTGTATATTTGGCACCCAGTCCGAATAACGTATTCCCGTAAACGCTGTTTGTATTGTTAATGAACAAGGGGATTTGTGCTTTGGCCGCTGCGTTGATCATCTGGTCCATGGCGGCTTCCACCACATTGTCCCCGCCTACCCATAAAGCTTCAACGCCACGAGCTGTAAGTGACATGGCGGCTTCCAAGACCTGAGTGGTATTTTCTACGCTCATTTCCAGCAGCTCAATGCCCAACTCGGCACATTTCTTACGTGCCAGGCGGACACAGGCCTCGGAACAGGTTTCACTCGTACACCAGACGGTTCCCACTTTTTTCAGATCCGGATTCATTTTTATGGCCAGATCAAAGGATTCTTCTACCGGCTGGAACGTCCCTATGCCCACCAGGTGTGGCGGGTGCTGGTCAGGTTCAGGCCCTGTGATCCCTACACCTGCAATATAAGGATCGGTCACAGTGCAAAAAACATGAAGTACCTCTCCCTTTTTGTTGGCATTAGCCATTACCTGGAGAGCCGGCGTACTGATGGTTACTACCATATCAAACCGGCTGCTCACAATATTTTGTGCAATGGCGTTGGCCGTGACCATATCTCCGTCAGCGCAAAAACGCTCAATTACACATGCTGCTCCGTCCACGTACCCTCTTTCCGTGAACGCCTCCAGGATTCCCCTTTCGGCATCTTCCAGCATGGGTCGTGCTATCATATTGAAAACAGCAATCTTCAATTCCTTATCATTAACCTTTTTGCGGTTTCCCAGATCCAGGATCAACAAGATCCCGGCCACCACAAATAAAAACAAGAGCCCTTTACCTATGCTTTTCATTATACGTATTTATTGCTGAGTAACTCGGCCACCCCCGGGTCAATGGTATCTTTTTGACGCAGTTCATCAAAGAGTGCCAATAAGTCATTAATCTTCAACCGTTTTTTGGATTCTCCCCGGAAATCGTATGCCAGCCGGCCGTTGTGCATCATAAGGATACGGTCTCCCATCTGCACCGCCTGCTGCATGGAATGAGTCACCATTAGGGTAGTCAGCCGGTCCCTGTTTACGATCATTTGGGTGATCTCTGTCACTTTGGCGGCCGTTTTTGGATCCAGAGCCGCCGTGTGTTCGTCCAGCAACAGCAGCTTTGGTTTTATTGCCGAGGCCATTAAAAGCGTAAGTGCCTGCCGCTGACCGCCTGAAAGCTTGCCGATGGGATTGTCAAGTCGTTCTTCCAGATCCATGTTCAGTGGCTTTACCAGCTGAGCGAATTCTACTTTCTGTGCGGCTGAAACCCCCTTTCCCAGGCCCCTGGATTTGCCTCGTTTCAGTGCCAGAGAAAGATTTTCGCCTATAGTCATATTTGGAGCTGTACCGCTCAGGGGATTTTGGAAAACCCTCCCTATGTACCGGGCCCTTTTATGCTCGGGCCAGCTTGTTATGTTCACTCCGTCCAGCATAACGGTTCCTTCATCCACAGAAAAACTGCCGGCTACGGCATTGAGTAACGTGGATTTGCCGGATCCGTTGGTCCCCAACACACAAACAAAACCGCCTTCCTCCAGGGCAAAGGAAACTCCCTGCAGCGCCCTGACTTCGTTAACCGTTCCTTCGTTGAACGTTTTCTCCAGACCGGTTATCTTAAGCATACTCTTTTCTTTTAAACAACCCTTTTCTGCGTTTCATTAAAACAGGCAAAATAAGCGCTATAAATACGAAACCCGCGGTGATGATCTTCAGATCGTTGGGATTCATTCCAAGACGTAACGCGATGGCCACCAACAGGCGGAACAGCACAGAGCCCAGTACGGCTCCAAAGATCACATAACCTACGCTTGTTTCCCCTACCACAGCCTGTCCTATGATTACGCTGGCAAGGCCCCAGACCATCATACCAATGCCCATCTGCACATCGGCAAATCCCTGGAATTGCGCCAACATGGCACCCGACAGGGCAACCAAGCCGTTGGCCAGGGCAATCCCAAAGACAATCATATTTTTGGTATTCACTCCCAGTGCCCTGATCATCTGGGCATTATCCCCGGTAGCCCGCATGGCAGTTCCCAGGTGAGTCCTGAAAAACCATCTTAGAACTATACATATCAGGGATATGACTATCAAAGCCGCTAAAAGAACCAACAGATCTTTTGCATCCACACTCCAGCCTAGCAATAAGATTTTTTCCTTACCGCCGAAAATCCATAATGATATTTTTTCAAGAGGGCTAAAGACAGTCATGGCCCCTTGCATGGGTAAATTGCTCCTTCCCAGAACATGAAGGTTTACCGAGTAAAGGGCCGTCATGACAAGGATCCCGGAAAGCAGCGGATTGATCTTGAACCGGGTGTGGATCAACCCTGTCAGTGCTCCGGCTATCATCCCGCCGGCAAAAGCAATCACACAAGCCAATAAAGGATTCATTCCCTTTACGATGAGCATCGCCCCCAAGACGGCTCCCAGAGTAAATGAACCTTCAACCGTTATGTCCGGGAAATCAAATACCCGGAAACTGATAAAAATTCCCAGTGCCAGGAGAGAAAGGATCAGTCCTATGATCATTGATGTAATTAAAATGGACATATAGCAATATCAGTGATTCACAAATTTTTCTACCGATACGACCCAGCAAACACCCTGCAGGAAGGCACTTTCTCCAAGACCTGTCAGAAGACGGTCATCGGGCAACAGGTGCAGAATGTCGGTCAACCCCGCATTTTCAAACAGATGTGCAATGGTGTCTTCGGGACCCGACTCGGCTTTCCTTAACGGGATGTAAGGAAAAACGGCCGTGTGGATATGTGCGTGCAAAGCATTGTCTTTCATAGGTCTTAAAAAAATCCGGTATCCCGCTTCGGGAGCCTCGGGGGTTTCGGGAGCTTCGGATACCACGCCCACGGAAACAGTCTGCATTTTAAAATGCGCAGGTTCCGTCGTAAAACGCACGGCATCCTTTACCTCGGGAAATGAAAACAGCGGCCTTCCGCCAACCGGGGAAACATTCAGCGAAGTGCCAATCAGGCCCGCACTCTCGGCAATCATCACAAATGCCCAATTTTCGAAACCGGTCAGACGGGCTACCTCCCGTGCCCATCGGGAAAGTTCCAGTCCGGAGGATTCTTTCCCCGGATCAAACAGGATCCTGTGCGAAAAAGATGCGAAAAAATGAAGGCCGTACAACTCAGCAAGCTGCGCGGTAAGCTGTCCGTGACTTATCATGTAATCCGGTTTTTTTGAACCGTCAGACGGCAGGTAAGCCGCTGTTCCGTTTAAAAGCACATACTCCCCAAATCGCTGGCTGCACGATTGGAACGATTCGCCAATTGCTCCCAATCCCAAAGCATATTCCCCTTGACGGGCAACCACCGTTCGTGTATCACCTTCGTTATAATCAGCTGTTTTGAGCTTTTGGGGTGTTCCCTCACACATTACATTTGTGGCCGCCTCTGCACTCAGGACTTGCATGCGAAACGTGTACCCGTAAGCCTCCGAAACAAGATCCTTTTCCTTCTCTTTTGCCGAGGCGCCGGCCTGAAGATCCGGCGCACTAAACATGCCTGCCATACCCACCAGCCCCAGCACCTGGGCTACATTTTCAGAAGATTCCGTAATGTAGAACAATCCGTTCAGCGCCTGCAAATTTTTATGCTGCATGACCAGCACCCGTATCCCGGCAGAACTCAGGTAATTCACACGCGAAAGATCCAGTGCCACATGGTATTTTCCCTCCCTCACCAACCGCTCCATGTAATCCGTCAGATGATCTGTACTGGTAGCATCCAGCCGGCCGGAACAGTGAAGCACAACTCTTTGATCCTGCTGATCTTCCCGTTGTATATCCAATGTAGTCATAATAGGTACAAATATAGTCAAATGGCGGGAGGAGGTGGAACCTTCCGCGCCAAAAGTCAGTGCCTGATTTCTTATAAATCAGACATACAGTGGTTTATGAATTTATGCCTGAGAGTTTGGCGCGGAAGGTTCCACCTTCACAAGTGCAACGCCCTATTTTTGAGCAGAAAAATTTTGGTGCAATCAAACTCCATTTGATTTTTTTTATTAACTTTGCATCACAAAGCACTTTCAAACATGAAAAACGAACCTAATACACTCGAGGATATAAAAGCCATCAGAAAGCTGATGGAGGAATCTACCCGGTTTCTTTCGCTGAGCGGTTTGTCCGGAGTTATAGCCGGAACAGCAGCTCTTGCCGGAGCCCTTTTGGCCTGGTTGTTTATTGATGATACGTGGTCTCTGGCAGGCGTTGCCGCCGTTGTGCTTGTGATCTCGCTGACCTTTGCTTATTTCTTATCAATCAAAAAAGCCAAACGTGATAAAAAGCATTTCTGGACCCCTGTTTCCCGGAAAATGTTGTTGAACTTGTTTATCCCCCTGGCAACAGGAGGTGCGCTGGCAATAATATTTCTTATAAAGGGTAACTTTCAGCTGGTAGTGCCGGTGTTCCTGATTTTTTACGGCCTGGCCTTGATCAATGCCTCAAAGTTTACCCTGGGCGAAATTTTCTACCTGGGTCTGCTTGAAATCGCGACAGGGCTTCTTGTTACGTTATTTCCGGATCTGTGGCTGATTGGATGGAGCCTTGGATTTGGTGTTTTGCATATTGTATATGGATTGCTGATGTACGGTAAATACGGGAAATGAAAGACCTCATAACAAACTTGAACAAAATATTTGAGAGCCGGGTCAGACTGGGGATCATGTCGGTTTTAACGGTTAATGAATCGTATGATTTCAATAGCCTGAAGGAGGCACTTGCCGTAACCGACGGGAATCTGGCCAGCCACCTGAAAGCACTGGAAAAGGAAGGTATGATCGCCGTGGAGAAACAATTCATTGACCGCAAACCCAATACAAGCTACTCGGCAACAAAAAAAGGACGCGCCGCTTTTAGTGAACACATCTCGGCTTTGGAAAACCTGATCCGGGAGACTTAAAAATTTTTGCCCCTCCACTTTGAATTACAAAGAACTTTTAAAAACACATATCATGAAAATCGAAATCACAAACCAGGGAAAATGGTACAATTCCCTCACGTTGAAAATCGCCTTACTGGCTGTTTTGGGATTATTTTTACTCATCCCTTTGCAAATGATCAAAGAGATCATAGAAGACAGGCAAGCCAATGCAGAAAAAGTACAGGAAGAAATATCCGGCGAATGGGCAAACAGTCAGTGTCTTACGGGCCCGGTGATCAATATCCCGATTCGTACGGTTTCTGCCGAAGACAAAACCAGAACCGTCACACAGATCTGGCATATACTGCCCGAAGAAATAATCATTGACGGTGACATACTACCGGAGATCAGGTACAGAAGTATTTATAAAACAGCCGTATACAATGCCAACTTGAAAATCTCAGGGACTTTTGCGATACCGGTGGAATCTGCTTTACCTGTGGCCGAGATTCTATGGAACCAGGCGTATTATACAGTGGGCATCTCCGACAACAGGGGGCTGAAAGGAGAAATCGAAATGCACGCCGGGGCACGCGCACTCCGGGCAGAACCGGGCGTGAAAGACCAGGATGTTTTCAACTCGGGGTTTTCTTTTGCCGAGACGGAGCTTAAACCGGGCAGCACGGTGGCCTTCGATCTGAGCATCACCCTGGCCGGTTCCACCAGTCTTTCCGTGACCCCTCTCGGCAAAAACACCCATGCCAGTTTGCGATCCGCCTGGGACTCTCCGGGTTTTTACGGGAGCTTCCTTCCCCTTTCCCGAGTTGTAGATAAAAGCGGGTTTACTGCAGATTGGGAGGTAACCCACCTGAACCGGAACTTTCCCCAGAGCTGGACGGGCAACGCATTTCAGCCGGAAGAAAGTGCCTTTGGGGTGAACCTGGTGCAACCGGTAGATCATTACCAAAAATCCTGGAGAAGTGCCCGATACGGAATACTTTTTATTGCCCTTACATTTCTCGTTCTTCTGTTCATAGAGATCAGGGGCAAAAAAACCATCCCGGTCATTCACTACGTATTGGTATCGCTGGCCCTGATACTCTTTTTCTCTCTCTTAACCGCATTAAGTGAACAATTGGGATTCAACGCGGCATACCTGGCCGCATCCGGAGCCACTATTGTATTAATCGCTGTCTTCACGGCATTGGTTATTAAAGACAAAAAAACACCCTGGCTGGTTTTTGGCCTGCTTGTATTGCTTTACGCTTTCATTTACGTATTGCTCACCCTGAATGACTACGCTTTTCTGGCCGGCAATATAGGATTGTTCCTTATACTTGCTGTAGTGATGGGAGTGGTGGGGAGGTGGAACCTCCTGCGCCAATTGACCGGACCTAATTTATTAAGTAACTGACATACTGCTAATTGGAAGTTTAACAGAAAGAATTTGGCGCAGGAGGTTCCACCTTTCACGCTTAATCCTTGATACAACGTACGTGGTACCGAAAATTATAGGGGTATTCGTCCCTGAGAACGTAGCTGTAGGCGTAAGACATATACCTGCCCCAACCGTAATTAGGGCGTTGCTCGGTTGATGTCCACCAATAACCGTCACTACCCGCGTTGTAAAGGGCAAAGTAGGCACCGGGAAGCGCTGTAAAACCACTTTCATTAGTGGCCCCTTCATTAGGACTAGCCCAATGTGCTATCCCCGCTTCTTTCAACTTGCCTCCTGCCACTTCTTCACCTCCAAGGTAATTGGTCAGCGAAGTCCATTCTGTATCAGTAGGTAAATGCCACCCGGCGGGGCAGGCTGTCAAGGCCGCCGGCCTGTTATACAATACCCCGTCGGTTTGGTAATGGGCCGTTCCTTTTGCCTGATCAACATCGGTGCCGTCATACCAGTAAACGTAATAATGAGGGTCTGTTAACGACTGAATTGTGGAGGAATTAACCGATGGCAAATAAGCCAGGTTCTGTGCCATCCAAACTTGATCGCCTATGGTTACTATGCGGTATACGTTGCCGTCACGAATATCTGTGAATGTGTTGGGGTTGTTCCCAGGTGTACAGGAAGACAAGAATACCACTGTGAATAAGAAATAAATAATGTTTTTCATACATTTTAGTTTTAAATTTTACTTATGAGACATTATTGGACACGTATTATTACAATCATTTTATGTATTTGGGGTCCTTATAACTCTGTTTAGGTAAAATCGGGAAAGCCACAACCCTGGCTACCGAATATGTATGGGCAAACGAGAAAACAAATAGAGGATAAAAATGATGTCTTTTACTACGGCTCTATTTTTCAAATATAATCTATTAATCAAACATATACAAATACAAACAGTTTTTGCATATGTATCCGGTGTGACACAATAGGACTTCATGAAGAGTTTTCCCGAACCACCTTAGAAGCAATTATATGTTAACTTTACTTTTTAAATCTTAATAATATGAAAAAAGCAGACAGCATACTCCCGGTTATCGGTTTTATGATCCTTTTAGTATTTGTACAATGCAGTCAATTTCCCTCCCGTAACAATAAGGACCAAGAATTCTCTTTTGTATTTATGACGGATATACACCTTAAGCCAGAGTTGCAGGCTGCTGAAGGTTTTGCCAAGGCAATAGATACGGTTAACGCACTGAATCCTGATTTCGTTTTAACCGGTGGAGACAACATCTTTGATGCCTTACAAGCAGGCTACGGAAGAGCCGATAGTCTTTATTGCCTTTTCGATAGCCTTTCTAAACGGTTTGAAATGCCTTTATACAAAACCATAGGCAATCATGAAGGGTTTGGATTGCACCCGGCAAGCGGGATAGATCCCTCACATGAATTCTATGGCAAGAAAATGTACGAAGACCGGATAGGCGATCGTTACTATTCCTTTGACCACAAACACTGGCATTTTATTGTTCTAGACGGTATTGAATATACACCGGAACGAAAATATGTAGGCGTTATTGACTCCCTGCAAATGGAATGGTTAAAAGCAGACCTGGAAGCCAATAAAGAAAAACCGATTGCTGTAAGCACACATATTCCTCTTTTAAGTGTCGGCCAACAGATTTTTGGTGAACCTACAAGCGCGTTTTCCCCCTCCGAAATCATAATAAATGCAAAAGAAATTCGGAATCTTCTGGAACAGTATAACGTTAAGCTGGTACTCCAGGGACACCTGCATATGTTGGAAGATGTATTATACAACGGCATTCATTATGTCACAGGAGGAGCCGTCTGTGCCAGCTGGTGGCTTGGCCCGCGAAATGGCATGGAAGAAGGATTCCTGAAGATTGATGTTTCCGGAGAGCAATTCAGCTGGGAATACATAGATTTCAAATGGAGTTTGACTGCGCCACAATAATATGCTGCGGGATAACGGGCTGACAATCAAGGCCTTACCCTCCGCCTTTAAAGGTTGGCGCAGTCAAACTCCATTTCAGGCGCAGTCAGTTCCGTACACAACGGACAGAATAGCCGTATCTATTGACGGTGAAGTTTCTGTCAACGTCATTGTTATAGTAACAGATGTACAGTCTGTAGGAATTAGTACTTGAAGAACCCTCCGAAGAACTCCACCAATAGCCGTAATTGCGCATCTCGGCAACTACTCCATCGTGGCTTCGAAACCCTCCCGGAAGGCCGGTAAAACCACTTTCGTTGGTTGCTCCATAATTTGGTTCGTTCCAAAGAGTTGTTCCGGTTTCTTTCATTTTGCCACCGGCAACTGATACTCCTCCAAGATAATCCGTCAGTTGTGTCCACTCTGCATCGCTGGGCAGGTGCCAACCCGTGGGACATAAACCTTGTACATCACTGGGATTTGCTGTGCTGCTTGAGGCTCCTGCCATGGCTGCCGTCCAGTTATACAACACCCCGTAGGTACTGTAATTGGCCGTGGCTTTGGCTGCTGCTACATCCGTTCCATCATAACCGTAAACGTAATTATAAGGTTCTGTATCTGATCCTGTGGCAAGCGTACTGACAGCAGGCAAATATGCCAGATTCTCTGTCATCCAGACCTGAGTACCAATCAGTCTATAACTGTAAGTATTGCTGTCCCGGGAATCTGTAAACTCATTGGTCCACCCGGTATCATCTGCATCAAGGGTTACAACGTACTTCTTGCCCCTTACGAAGCCGCTATCCGAAAGACCACGAGTAAATGGTACGTCAACTATAAGAGCTGCTTTTTCCACTTCTTTCCAGATCCCGTCCGTTGTAATGGCAATCTTGATGTAACCTGTTTGGATACCGGGAAGGACCATCATATAAATGCTCACAGGACTATCGGATAGAGACACCGGAGTGGTCAGTGTGACAGTTACGTTTTTCGTGGTTCCGCTTGTAGTAATGGCATACGTATTTGTAGACGGAGTCTGAGATAGGTCAATGGTGCCTTCACAAGCCAGGGGATCGTCCCCGCTCAGGCTAACCTGGGTCAAAGTCCCGCTGCCAACTATCTGGAATTCGATCATGGCAAAGACGTGATTGAATGTCAGGCTTACCGCTCCGCCTGAAGCAACTGTATCGGGAGTAGCCACCATATAATCCAGTGCTCCAATATGATCCGTATTCCCCGCTGCAGACTGGGTCTGTGCCCATGGCAGGGAAATGGGCACGGCAGTCTGATTTCCTTCATATGCCGAGTTATAGGGGTAATAGGCATAAAAATGATGATCGGATTCGCTCCCCCAAAACATAGTCCCTGAAAAATCCGAACTTTTTGCCGAGGTCTGCGCCTCAAAGGCAAGATTATTGGCGGGATTTGCTTCCGGGGTGCCATCACTTGTGGCTTTGGCCTCGGGTGAAAAGATCCCGATCTTATCCGTAGTGGCCACCCAGTGGGTTTCACTACCGGACAATGTGGTTTTTGTGCCCGGCGCATCCGTCACAAATTGTTCCCGCACTGTTTCCGCTGTAATACTTATCTCTCCAAGAGAATTATTATCAGGGACTTCCTGCAAAGTACACGCGCTAATGACCGTTATAAATAAAACGGTAGAAAAGACTATTATACAAGCTTTCATAATACAAAATTTACCAAGATATTGATCCCCAATCATCAGTACTCGAAGAAGCAGCAAAGCCTTTTTCCGGGTTGATCTCAAAAAAGGTGATTTCAGGCGGAACGTAGTTATCCTGATCTGTCTGGCTGCCAGACATGACACGATTGTTATCTAAATAATTCATTTTATAAGTTTAAATGGGTTGTCACAGGAATCCCAATACCATTGCTCTGGTATAGGGTAGAATAATTATATAAAACCGGATAATAACAAGGAACAAAACAGGCAACAGAAAAAAGGGGCTGAGCCTTACACCTTATGGAACGGATAAATATGATGGTCCTCATTAAAAATGTCAAATGGAGTTTGACTGCGCCAAAAAAAAACGCCAAAGAATAACAGGCTGGCAATCAAGGCCTTGCTCTCCGCCTTTAAATCTTGGCGCAGTCAAACTCCATTTCGGGCGCACCAAAAGGGGGTCTGTGGCGCAGCAAACTCCATTTGTTGCGCAGCAAAAAAAAGCACCCGCGTAAACGTGAGTGCTTTATTTTTAAGGAGTGGGCCCAGCTGGGCTTGAACCAGCGACCCCCTGATTATGAGTCAGGTGCTACTAACCAACTGAGCTATGGGCCCCCTTTTCGCGTACAAATATACACGAAAGGTATGTTATAATAAAATCCAGATCAAAGAGCGAAAGCGTAAAATACGTCAGACTTTGATTTCAACCTCAACGCCGCTGGGCAATTCCAGTTTCATTAAGGCATCCACCGTCTTGGGGGTAGAGCTGTAAATATCCAGCAGGCGGCGGAATGAGTTCAATTCAAACTGTTCGCGTGCTTTTTTATTTACGAATGTTGCCCGGTTGACCGTAAAGATCTTTTTATTAGTGGGCAGGGGAATGGGGCCGCTTACAACGGCACCGGTAGCCTTGACGGTTTTCACGATTTTATCGGCAGATTTATCTACCAACATGTGATCGTAAGATTTTAATTTGATTCTGATTTTTTGGCTCATTTTATTATGTATTAACCAAGTATATTAAAATTCAACATCTGATGCATGAAATCCTTTTGCCCAGCCGGTTTTTTCAATAACCTCCTTAGCGAGGCTCGGGGGCAGTTCTTCGTAATCGAAGAATTCCATACTGCTTGTGGCACGTCCGGAAGAAAGGGTACGAAGGGTGGTAATGTAGCCGAATTGCTCGGCAAGGGGAACTTTTGCTTTAATTATCCGGGCATTGCCTTTTGAGTCCATGTTTGTCACCTGACCGCGGCGTTTGTTCAGATCACCTATAATGTCACCCATGTAATCTTCAGGGGTAACCACTTCCAAAGCCATGATAGGTTCCAGCAAAACCGGTCCCGCTTTGGGAGCCGCTTTACGGAATGCCATCCGTGCGCAAATCTCGAAAGAAAGGCTGTCGGAATCAACTGCATGGTAAGACCCGTCGGTAAGGGTTACTTTCATTCCCGTTATGGGGTATCCGGCCAAAACGCCGTTTTCCATGGCTGCCTTAAATCCTTTTTCAACCGAAGGAATGTATTCCCTGGGGATATTGCCGCCTTTAACCTGGTCAATAAACTGCAATCCGGTTACACCGGGATCTGCAGGCCCCAGGGTAAAGACAATATCGGCAAATTTTCCGCGTCCCCCGGTCTGTTTTTTGAAGACTTCACGGTGCGAGACGGTTCCCTGTATGGTTTCCCGGTAATTGACCTGGGGAGCACCCTGGTTGATCTCCACGCCAAACTCGCGTTTCAGGCGATCAACTATGATCTCCAGGTGCAATTCGCCCATGCCGCTGATAACGGTCTGGCCCGTTTCCACATCGGTACGGACGGTAAAGGTGGGATCCTCCTCGGCAAGTTTGGAGAGGGCCACACCCAGCTTGTCCAGATCTTTCTGGGTTTTAGGTTCCACTGCCAACCCAATCACAGGATCCGGGAAGGTAATGGCTTCCAGCACTATGGGATGTTTGTCCACGCATATGGTGTCTCCCGTACGCAGGTCTTTGAACCCAATTCCGCTGCCAATGTCACCGGCTTCTAAATACTCTATAGGATTCTGCTTGTTGGAGTGCATCTGGTACAGGCGGTTTATGCGTTCCCGCTTGCCTGTGCGGACATTTAAAACGGTCTTCCCGGTTTCAATTTTACCCGAATAGGCCCTTATGTATGCCAGGCGGCCAACAAAAGGATCTGTAGCTATTTTGAACACCAGCCCGCAGAAAGGTTCTTCGGCAGACGGGGCTCTTTTTTCATTTTTCTGTGTGTAGGGATTTACGCCAACTACGGGTTCAATATCCATAGGGGATGGCAGGTATTGGCATATAGCATCCAGAAGGAACTGTATCCCTTTGTTTTTCAAAGAAGTTCCACAGGTAACCGGAACGATCTTCAACGCCAGAGCGGCTTTTCTCAAAGCACCGGTCACCTCTTCCGAAGTAATGGAACCCGGATCTTCAAAATATTTTTCCATCAAAGCATCGTCAAATTCCGCTGCAGCTTCAATCAGTTTGCCACGCCATTCTTCCACTTCCTCTTGCATTGACTGTGGGATCTCTTCTACAGTGAAATTGATCAGATCCTTGCTGTTGCTATCGTATATGTATGCCTTACGGGATAACAGGTCCACGATCCCGCTAAACGATTCCTCGGATCCTATGGGCAGACTGATGGGAATGGCATTAGCACCCAGTCTTTCATGTATCTCCTCCACTACGGCAAAGAAATCGGCACCCACCCGGTCCATTTTGTTGACAAAGGCCAACCTTGGAATCTTGTACTTATCGGCCTGACGCCAGACAGTCTCGGATTGGGGCTGTACACGGCCCACAGCGCAAAACGTTGCTACGGCACTATCCAGTACGCGCAGGGAACGCTCCACTTCTACGGTAAAATCCACGTGACCCGGGGTGTCTATGATATTGATCTGGTACCGGTTCCGGTTACAATTCCAGAACGCGGTGGTAGCAGCCGAGGTAATGGTAATACCCCTCTCCTGCTCCTGGACCATCCAATCCATAGTAGCCGCCCCCTCGTGAACTTCCCCTATTTTATGGGTTTTACCCGTATAATAGAGAATGCGTTCGGTGGTAGTGGTCTTACCGGCATCAATATGGGCCATGATGCCAATATTCCTTGTATATGTTAAATCTCTTGACATTCTTCAGGTGCTGACAAAAATTCCCGTATTAGAAACGGAAATGTGCAAATGCTTTATTGGCTTCCGCCATTTTGTGCATGTCTTCTTTACGCTTGAACGCGGCACCTTCGCTGTTGTAGGCAGCTATGATCTCGGCGGCCAGTTTTTCGGCCATCGAATGTGCGGAACGTTTCCTGGCATAATTGATCATGTTCTTCATGCTTATCGAAATCTTCCGCTCAGGACGCACCTCTGTAGGCACCTGGAAGTTGGCTCCTCCCACACGGCGGCTCTTCACCTCAACCTGGGGAGTAATGTTTTCCAACGCTTTTTTCCAAATGTCTAAAGGAGCCTTCTCAGAATCTTTCATTTTCTCACCTACGATCTCCAGGGCATCGTAAAAAATGCCGTAGGCAATACTCTTCTTTCCCTGAAGCATCAAATTGTTCACAAAACGGGTTACAAGCACGTCGTTGAACTTGGGATCAGGAAGTAGAATCCTCTTTTTAGGCTGTGATTTTCTCATTTGTTTTAATCAATTAAATTATTTTTTCACTTTGGGCCTTTTGGCTCCATAAAGTGAACGGGATTGTGTTCTGCCTTCCACACCCGAGGTTTCCAAAGCACCTCTAAGAACGTGGTAACGGACACCGGGCAGGTCTTTTACACGACCTCCGCGTACCAATACGATGGAGTGCTCCTGAAGGTTGTGACCTTCACCCGGAATATAGGCATTCACCTCTTTCTGGTTGGTCAGACGAACACGGGCAACTTTACGCATAGCGGAGTTCGGTTTCTTGGGAGTTGTGGTATACACACGTACACAAACACCGCGTCTTTGAGGACAGGAGTCCAAAGCACGTGATTTGCTTTTTTCTACCACACGTTCCCTTCCTTTACGAACTAGTTGTTGAATTGTTGGCATAATGTATTGTTAATCTTTGCTTTATGTATTTTTACTCTACGTAAAACGGGTTGCAAAGATAGGATTAATTTTCTTATTTACAAACAAGTTGCTGACAATTTCCCTCATTACCAAACGAAAAGCGTCGGTATGAGCAGCAGCGCACCTGCCAGGATCAGACCCAGTATGAAACGCCAGGCCCACCGGACCCACCGGGTATAGGGAACGTGGGCAATCCCCAACACCGCCAGCAGTACCCCGGAAATGGGGGTGATCATATTGGTAAATCCGTCCCCAAACTGGAACGCCAGCACCGTTGCCTGGCGGGACACCCCCACCAGATCACTGAAAGGTGCCATAATGGGCATGGTCATGGCTGCTTTTGCCGAGGCGGAGGGAATGAGCGTGTTAATGACCGTCTGGATCATGTACATCACCTCCAGGGAGCCCGGACGACCCATGGATTTCATGCTCCCTGCCATGGCAAAGAGGATCCGGTCCATGATCCTGCCTTGTTCCAGTATCTCGACAATCCCCGCTGCCAGGCCCACAATAAGGGCCGCGCCGAGTATGTCTTTCGCCCCTTCGATCAATTTTCCCGCAATGGTGTTGGCCGGATAGCCGGCCGCCACGCCACTTAAAATGCCCAGAGCCAGAAACAGACCCGCAATTTCACTTATATACCATCCATAGCCCAGAACACCCACCACCAGGAAAACTACCGTAAATCCCACAAAAAGCAATATCAGGCGTGTTTTGGCAGCGTCTCTTTTCCGGGATACCAGTATCCGGATACCCCACAAGGCGAAAGCCAGCGTCAGGAAAGGGATCAGTCCGGGGACAGACAACTCCCGTGCTCCCATCGTAATGGATGTCACCGGGTAAAAAACGGAAAAACCTACCAGGGCCGCCAAAACCAGCACAAAAGACGACCAGGTGCCCCGGCCCGGCCTGTTCTCCACCGCTCTGTCTTCAGCGGCAGCGGCAGACTCGGCAAGGATCGCCTCCCTACGCCTGTTGTCAGCTTCCCACATAGGTGATGATTCGGGACGTTTGCGCACTTTTTTGGCGTACCGGAGCACAAAAAAGATGGTTCCGGAGGTAAGCAAGGCCCAGCATACCAGGCGGTACCCCATTCCGGAAAAGATGGGCAATCCCGACAGATCCTGCGCTATGCCCACGGTGAATGGATTCAGGAAGGCACCGGCAAATCCCACATGTGCGGCAACATATACCATGCATACCCCGGTAATGGAATCGTACCCCATAGACAAAGCCAGGGGCACGATCAGGGCCGTGAATGCTATGGTTTCCTCGCTCATCCCAAAGACCGCACCAAAAAGGCTGAAAAGCAGCATTACCAGCACGATCACCAGGTTGTTCACCCCAATGCGGCGCATCAGGGAGAAACGCTCCAGTTTCTGCGAAAAAGAAAGAAACGAACGGATCCCGTTGTCTATTGCACGGGTGGCATTCACCACCCAAAAAGCAGCTCCCACGCAAAGAATAAACACGATGATACCTGCCTGCTTGACAAAACCGTCATAAAAAGCGGTAAAAACCTGCCATGTCTGGGGTTTGGCATCCACCGGGTGAAACGTTCCTTCAATGTATTTTCCCCCGGGGAGCAACCAGGTAAAAAGGGCTGCCAGCAGTATCAGTATAAAAATTATAACTGTGGGAACGGGAAAACGCTTATTCATGTTCACTTAGTTTCCTAACAGTTTGAGCGACAACATAAATTGGTTGGTTGACTTTTCTCCCGGGCGGAACATTTTGGCATATCCGAACGACCAGGTGGTTTTCAGGTAGGAAAACAATACCAGTTGTATATCAATTTGCCCGCCGCAGTTGAAAGTATGCGCAACCTGATCCCTGCGGTCGAAATCCGTCATCAGGTGTGTCCCGAACAGGGAAGGCTGGATATAAGTGGGATACAACCAGGTGAAACCCACGCCTCTGAGCCTGACAGGAAACAGGTTCAGTTCTCCCATGGTTTTGACGTAATTGTATGCCGGCAGGGCATCGATTTCGGCTCCGGGGAATGACAGCGTGTTGCGGTATTGTTCAGACGGTTGCCAGTCCACGTAATTGTTGCCGAACCCGCCAAAATAAAAATGCGACAACGCCGAGGTGCGGTCTCCCAGGGATTGTCCCACGCTGTTGCGTATCCAGAAACTGGTGTTCCTTATGAACGGAATCAGAAAACCGACGCTCTGATCGGACATGAATGAAGGATAAAATTTCCCTTTTGCCAGGTAAGTGGTACTGCTGATATCCCAGGAAAATCCGAATTCATCGTCTTCGCCGCCCAGGGTTCTGCGCAATTTGGAAAGCCCAAAAGACAGGCTGGCTGCCTGCATGTTCCTGATAGGCGCCTCAATTTCCTGGTATCCCGGCAAAACCTCCATCATGCCGTAAGTAAAAACAGCTGCGTCTACGTAATATTGCAATGGCTTTTTTAATGTAAACAGGCGCTTATAGCCTACCCCTACTGAATACCCGGCCCGGCTTCGTTTTGTAGGTCCGAAAATGTCATAAAAATGCGTAGGGTTGTAATTGGCTTTCAACCGCCAGTTCCAGAAATTCCATTCCAGCATGGCGTGAAATTTTTGTTCCACTCCGTAAGCACTCCAGGGAGAAACCGCCAGGAACAAATTGACATTGCTTATCCCCACCGGATCCCTCCAGTTGAGCCGATAACCCAGAGCTACCGTGTTTTTGAACCCGGCAATATCCGGATACGCCCCGGCGATCTTCATCTCTTTGATGGGCTTGTATGGCTTTTCAATGATAGAATCATTTACGCCTTCCAATGCCGAGGCGGGAGGCAAAGACCATTCTTCCACCTGAGGGTGCGCCCGGTGAACCATATTGCCCAGGAACTCAATGGCGTTGGCATCTTCCAACACTTTCACGGGAATGATTCCGGGAACCATTCCGTCCCTTTCGTATTTCAACACAAGCAATGAGTCCTCATGTATCTGCAACGGCATAAAAAACCCCGTCTCTGTATTGGACAGCAATTCCATCTGCTCGTCTTCCAGGTTGATCCTCCATATATTGGAAACTCCTGTATAATAAGAGGTTCCTATGAGAGAACTGTCATTGGAAGAAAACCGGAACTGGGTTAGCGTATTGTCCTGGAATTCAGCTATAGTCCGGTACCCCGATTTTCCGGCATCCAAATCTTCCAGATTAAAAAGGATCAGCGATTGTTCTCCCCTGATCCCCGATAAGGAAGCCGACAGCAAACTGCCGGAATTGGAAATATCCAGATCGAAAAGCACTTTTCCGAAAGGAGCCGAAAAGACCGGAAGCGCTTTGTCATAAGGTGGCGGCATTTTTACCAGGATGGAATATCCGTTATCATTCTGTACGCCCCATATACTATTGTCTTTGGGATTAAAAACCAGATCACCCGTACGGGTTAACTTGTTAATCACCCTTTTTCTACCCGTTTTGACGTCAATTTCAACCAGGTTCCTGTAGTTGTTGTTGTGTTCAGATATATAAATCTTTTCTCCCAGGGGGTTATACGTTAAATGCGTGGAATAATACAAATTGGGAGAATCCAGGGTGGCCAGTTTCCTGCGCTTTCCGGTAGCCACATCAATTTCGGCAATTTGTGAAATGATACCGGGATAATTGATGGCTGCGTATATTTTACCGGTAACGGGATTGTATTCCGTTTTGGAAACATTTCCCAACGGGTGAGACGTTACGGGATGAAATGCCGTCAGCGGGTACTGGCTTATATTTTCAATAGTTGTGTTTTGGAAATCATACTCCCATTGAATCCATTCTTCCCATACCTTTGCTACAGGACGGCCGTACACTTTTCTAAACTGGCCGGCATAAAAAGCTTTGGAAGTATCCGAACGCACATAAAAATCTTTTAACTTGTCTATTCCGTACTTATAGGCCAGGTAAGTAACAAAACGTGCCCCGTAAAGGTACGAATTGGCTCCCACCTGGAAATCCACGGTCGTACCTTCGGTCTCCAAACCTATGAGGGAATACAAAGGTTCCCCGGCATCCACAATACTCCTGAAATACATTTCATCATAAAAGCCCATGGCCCGGCCAAATCCTCCGGACATCCATGTTTCCATGAAACAGGCAATTCCTTCGTGGTACCAGCGGGGGGAATACCAGCGGGGAGTCGTGAAATAGCTCCACAGGGCGGAAACAGGATTTTGATCGTCTCTCAAGACCTTTCCCATCAACAGTTTCCGGAATTTTGCATCCGTTTTGTTGGGCATGTCGGTCATCACCACGTGAGTCAGCTCATGATTGAACAGCCACTGGAACCGTTCGTTGGAAGGGATGATGCTGAAAGCAAAACTGTACGGTTCTATCCCCAATATCACCTGGTTATAGGGCATGGCTATGGCTCCGCCGTGACCGGAATCTTCAAAATCAGTCAAAAACACGTAGGTGGTGGTATCCCGATACGGCCAGAATTTGCTGTGAAAATTCATGGCATTCAGGTAAGTCTGATATACGTGCGGCACCAGGTAAGAATACCTGTTCCCGAAATAGACCAGGTGCAAATCGTCTTTTTTAACACTATTGATCAGCTGCGCATGCAAAATCCCGGGCAAGCCCGGGATAATGACTCCCAAGAGTAATATAATGGTTTTGAACTTGTTCACGGCCTATTCGGATCAATCGGAATAAAAAGTCCTCCCAGGCTGGATCTGTTAGCAATGAAAGCACCCAGTTGGTTCAGATTCCATATGCCCAGTTTCTGGGCATTCAAAAATCCGGCTGATCCTAAATTTGCTTTATCAAATGATCCAATACCTCCCAACTCACTTCTGTCATTATAAACCCATCCCAGTTCCCCGGCGGCATCCATGATAATCATAATACTGCCCATAGACAAATCCTGCATATTTTCCAGGGTACCGGAACTTTTATTGATATAGCCAAGTTCACTCATATTGGAACAATAGAATTGCAAAGCCGTTTCATTCAACAGGAATTGATTTCCTACCAAGGCGGCGTCTTTAACGATAGGCAGATTGCCTCCTAACGCCTGATCCCCAAGTAATACTAACAGGTTCAAAGAGTTTTTATCATTATAGATATCACTCAGACGGCTCAAGTCTTCCACAACAATTTCCTTAAGATCCAAGCCGAAGGACCCTTGTATTTCATCGGTAAAAAGTTTTTTCTTATTGAAATATCGTATCACCATTTTATCATTCAGGGCCATGGCATTAGCCAGCTGGTCCATGGTCAGTATTGTATGAACTTCGGCCAGCGTTCCTTCAGGATCAGCGCCTTTCCCATCCAAGTAAGATCCCATATTATCTATCAGGTCCAGAACCGTTTCTTTCCGAAAACTCATCTGCGAGATCACGTTGTTAGCCTGAACAATGGTATTGCGTAACAGTACCGGATGAATTTCCCCGGGATCATTGATCATGGCTATGGCCAGCAACAGGTTGGTACGTGAATTCTCCAGAAATGTTCCGTAACCTGCCACATCCGATAAAACGACTCCGGCGTATTCCTTATAGGGTTCCAGCGGCTGTATCTGATCCAGTGCAAATTGAATTTTGTCTCCCTGAGATACCGCACTAACATAATAATAATTAAACCACGCAGAAAGGGCTTTAAGCATAACGGTATCGGCCACCAGATCGTTTTTCAAATCTATGTCTTCTTCGGTCACCTTAACGTTTTTGTAATTCTGCACCCTGCCAATGGTCCCGGCAAGTTGTACGTTTTCGGTTTTTGGGAAATCAATTAAGGTTCCGGCCAAAAATCCGGCAGCCAATGAAATGATAATCAATAGGATAAATAATAAACTGTTTTTCTTTTTCATAATACTCTAAATATACTATCATAATGAATTAAAACACTTTCGGCGGCCAGTTTGGGTTTAATCCGGTGACCATTCCCAGCTCAGAGGCATTGAAGAAAATATCATTCAATTGGGTCATGTTGTAAAAGCCCAATTGGTTCACATTATTGACAGCCCCCAACTTCTGGGCATCCAGAACACTGCCCAACTTCTGGGCATCCAGAACACTGCCCAACTTCTGGGCATCCCAGACAGTTCCCAGATTGTCCTGATCAGTAATAACATAGCCGCCAAGATCGTTTGTGTTCAACATGACACCCAGCTCGCCGGCGGCATCCATAATAATCATAATGCCACCCATAGACAGTTCCTGCATATTTGCCAGGGTATTTGCATTTTTTACATAATATCCCAATTCGGACATACTGTCCAGAATACTTCCCAGGGCAGCATCTCCCAGAATAAACTGACGACCTATCAGGGAGGCATCCTGTATTATGGGGAAATTTTCAATACCGGTTTTATCCGTAAAGCCTGTACCCAGACTGTTCACGTCGCTTGTAATTATGCCCTTAAGATCCGTTGAAAAAGACCCCTGTATCTCTTCCGTGAACAGTTTTTTCTTTTCAAAATACTTTATTACCATTTTGTCGTTCAGCGCCATGGCATTGGCCAACTGATCCATGGTTAACACCAGGTGAATGTCGGCCAGTGCCTGTGAAGAACCATCCTTGTTTTGTTCCAGAAATGCTTCTACGTTCTCCAGGAAATTCAGAACCGCCTGTTTCCTGTAGCTCATCTGGGAAATAACGTTGTTGGCCTGTGTAATGGCATTGCGCATCATGACCGGGTTCGCGTCTTCCGGTTCATTGCAGACCATTGCAGCCAAAAGCAGGTCTTTGCGTGCGTTTCTCAGGAATGTTCCGTAATTTTCAAATTCCGTCAGCACCAGCCCGCTGAATTCACGGAATTCTTTTAAGGGATTAACATTGTCAAGCGTATAACGGATCTTTTCACCCTGGGATACTGCACTTACATAATAATAATTGAAATAATTGGATATAGCCTTTAGTATTAATGTGTCAGATGTCAGTTGATTCTTAAGTTCAATGTCTTCTTCCGTGATTTTCACGTTTTTGTAATTCTGAACCCTGCCAATAGTTCCTGAAAGTTGCGTGTTTTCAGTTTTCGGGAAATCCACCAGGACCCCCATCAAAAAACCTGCGGCCAGTGAAATAACCACCACCAAAGCTGTTAATATTCCTTTCTTTGTTTTCATGATAATGTGTATAACTGTTTCATTTCACTTATAAATATGCGTTCCTGATAAAAAAGTTGGTTAAAAAACGATTTTATGTATGCGAATCCCGTTTTTTGTGAACAGTATTTCTGAACAAACGGGAGGATTTGTTATTGTAAATATAGCAAGTTCCCCGCAAACACCATATACGTAATGGGTCCTTTCAACATGTGGTTCGGGGTTGTTTCCGGGCCATATCCGTCTAAAAAACAAGTTCTCGGAATGATTCTGACCCGGAATAAAATCCACCTTAAGACTGTCCCGGCTTTTTACAAAAAGCGTATTCACAAACAATCCTTCTTTCCGGAATGCTTCCATATCTATTTCAATCCCTTCCTCATGATCTTTGTAGGCGGAAGTGTGCTTTCCGGTCATGGTACCGGCAATATCTTCCTGTTGCCATGTGCCCAGCGGCGGAATCAGGTAATTGGCAGCAAGAACACCCAAGGTAAACACCAAAACAAGCAAGGCTGCATAAGCGTAAAAGCTTTTCCATCCGGCAAGAAACACCTTTTTCACGGTTGATTTGCGTTTGATAGCAGCCATCACATCCCCGGTAACATCTACGGCGGGAATCCCGGCTGCATCATCACGCAATTTTTGTTGGACACGTAGCAATTCTTTATACAACTCCGCCGCACGCGGATTGGATGCGGTCAACGCACGGAATACCGTTTCTTCTTGTTCGGTCAGCGTTCCGTCAACCTTTTTTTGAATGATCAATATGTCATCATTAGTCAACATGATGCAAATTTTCGTTTAATTTATCTTTCAACAACATCCGGGCATCAAACAACCTGGATTTCACTGTTTTTTCAGGTATTTCCAGGGTTTCTGCAATTTCCCCGTAGGATAATCCGGCATAATATTTCAGCAATATCACTGCTTTATACTTTTCTTTTAATGAGCCTACCGCCTTGCCAACCAACGCATCCCTTGTTTTCAAGTCATATTCTGTTTCCGGTCCGGGGGCCGTTTCTTCATGCAATGCAATTTTGTCCAGAGGCACATAAGGTTTTTTGTTTCTTACAAACAGTAAAGCCCTGTTAATGGCTATCCGGTATATCCAGCTGAAAAACTTATATTCCGGATTGTATTGGTGCAAAGACTCGTAAGCTTTCACAAAAACATCCTGCGTCAATTCCCTGGCCTCTTCATAATTATTCACTATGTTAAATATGACCCTGAATACAGGATTTTGGTACTGTTCCACCAGGACCCCGTAATGTGCGGTCTTCCCTGCAAGGATCGCCTTAATGATCGTTCGTTCGTCTTTCATAAAGTTCCACGGCGGTCATGGCTATAATAAGTAGTAAACATCCCGCCAAATGTTGGTAAAAGTTTTTATTGCAATAAGTTCAGTTTCCACAAATCCCTGTAACTCATGCGGATCAAGGGAGACAAAGCGATCTCTCCCACCGGTCCGATTCTTTTGTGCAAGGCCTTCAACTCGGCAAGGTTGCTTCCAATCCCGGCCTCGGGTTCCACAGGAAAACCGTTTTCCCGGAGCATTATGTTCCGTTTGGCTTTCAGCGACAGTTCCAGGTAAAGCTGCAGGTAACAGTACATGTCAAGGATCACCTCCCCGGAAAAGCGGTCTTTCAGCGAACCCAGGAATTCCCCCGCACGGGAAGCGGAAAAACGCCCCTGCCGGATCATTTTCAACAGTTCCACTTCACTGCTTAATTCCAGCTCCATCCAATCCCGGAGCAGAATTTCGTTATGCCTGAAAACCAAAACGAAGAGCACGGGTAAAGACACCAGGATCACCAGCGTCTGGATAACGGGATGCACATAAAAGTGATTGAACAGGGCGTGAACCACGTAAGCCAAAGCCAGTCCCAAAAGAACCCGGAACACGACCATCCGGTCCCTGGATTTGGCTCCTATGTATATGATGGCAAATAAAGCAGTACATCCCCCGTGCATTACCGCCGTTCCAAACCCCCTTATGATCCAGGTAAGCATAGAGGCGTCCGGCAGGGAATAGACATAAAACAGGTTCTCGCACAAAGCGAATCCGGTCCCGATGGCAAACCCGTATATGGCGGCATCCACCATAAACCCGATTCGTTTTTTGTAGATCAAAAAGAACAGGAATCCCGCTTTGAGCAATTCTTCTACGGCAGGAGCCAGGTAACGCGACAAGTATTCAAATGCGGCACCTGTAGTATCCTGCAAAAAAGAATTGATCAGGTAACTGATCAGGGCACAGAAACATCCCCATAGAATGGCCAGGCCTACCTGCTTTTTCTGAACCAGTTTAAAACTATCCAGTAAAAACAAAAAAAACAGGAACAACAGTACAGGCAATATGCTTAAACCAATTTTCACCATGTAAAATTAACTTTCTATTTTAGAAGCGCAATAAAAATCCATATCTTCGCAGTTATGAAATCACAAGAATACATTACGCTCGAAGAAGTTTACGGAGCACACAATTACCATCCGCTGCCGGTAGTCCTGAGCAGGGGAAAAGGTCCTTATGTATGGGACGTTGAAGGAAAAAAATATTATGATTTTCTGTCTGCCTACTCGGCAGTCAACCAGGGGCATTGTCATCCAAAAATTGTTAAAGCCCTGAATGACCAGGCCAAACAGCTGTGCCTGACCTCGCGTGCATTTTACAACGACTGCCTGGGTCCTTACGAAGAATACGTAACCCGCTTTTTCGGATACGATAAGGTCTTGCCCATGAATTCCGGGGCCGAGGCCGTTGAAACCGCCCTGAAACTGGCCCGTCGTTGGGGGTACGAAAAAAAGAACATTCCGGAAAACGAGGCCCTGGTCGTATGCTGCGAAGGCAACTTCCACGGCCGGACCATTACGGTAATTTCCCTTTCCACGGATCCCGACTCATACGGAGGATTCGGGCCTTATACTCCGGGATTTGTCAAGATCCCGTACAACGATGTGCCTGCCCTGGAAAAAGTGCTTCAGGAACACGGTCCGCGCATTGCCGGATTTCTGGTGGAACCCATTCAGGGTGAAGCCGGCGTTTTTGTTCCTGATGACGGATATGTGAAAAAATGTTACGATCTGTGTAAAGAACACAACGTCCTGTTTATGGCCGATGAGGTTCAGACAGGTATCGCCCGCACCGGAAAACGCATTTGCTGTGACCACGAAGGCGTCCATCCGGACATCCTGATCCTGGGAAAGGCCATTTCCGGAGGCGTACTGCCCGTTTCGGCCGTCCTGTCCAACGACGAGATCATGCTGACCATAAAACCCGGAGAGCACGGATCCACATTCGGCGGGTTTCCCCTGGCTTGCAAAGTGGCACATGCAGCCCTAAAAGTGGTGGAAGACGAGAAACTTGCCGAGAAGGCCGCCTATCTGGGACAGATAGTCCGCGATTTTTTGAAAGCCATTCCCTCCGACCGTATTCAGAGCGTACGTGGAAAAGGCCTTCTGAACGCCATTATCATCAAGCCCAAAGAAGGCAAAGAAGCCTGGGATGTATGTGTGGAACTGGCTAAAAACGGTGTGCTTGCCAAGCCCACCCACCGGCATATCATTCGCCTGGCACCGCCTTTGGTGATCAAGGAATCCCAGCTGATGCACGCCCTTGAAATTATCCGTAAAACAATCCTTGGCCTGGATGAGTAAACTGCTGATGGTACGCCCCTGCTGTTTCGGATTCAATCCCCAGACGGCAGTCAACAACGCCTACCAGGTCCCCACCGGGGAAGATCCGTTTTTAATACAGAAGAAGGCTCTTGCCGAGTTTGATGCTTACGTGGCCCTGTTGCGCAAACATCATATAGATGTGGTGGTGGCGGAAGATACACCCGAACCGCATACCCCTGATTCCATTTTTCCCAACAACTGGATTTCCTTTCATCCCGGTCAAATGGCGGTTTTATACCCCATGTATGCGCCCAACCGCAGGCTGGAACGGAAAAAATCCGTTTTTAGCATCATTCAGGAACAGGCCCCCCGCATCCGCTGGATAGATATGAGTCCCCGCGAGAGGGAAAACCGTTTCCTGGAAGGTACCGGGAGCATGGTTTTTGACCGGGAAAACAAGCGTGCTTATGCGTGCCGCTCTCCCCGTACGGATGAAGGTTTGTTCAGGGATATATGCGAAACGCTTGACTACCGGGCCGTCTGTTTTGATGCGCTGGACAAAGGAACACCTGTCTATCACACCAACGTATTGATGTGTATGGCCAAAGAGTATGTGGTGATCTGCCTGGAAGCCGTTCCTTCAGAAGAACAAAGACAAATGCTGTTGGGCATTTTTCAACAAGACAACAAAAAAGTGGTGGAAATCACCCGGGATCAAATGCATCATTTTGCAGGCAATATGTTCCAGGTCTTTTCACGGGAAAACGAACCTTTTTTGATCATATCGCGCCAGGCCCGTGAGGCACTTACACCTGTACAGCGAAGAACCCTTCGTGCGTTCAACAAATTCATCACCCCATCATTGGATACTGTTGAAACCCACGGAGGAGGATCTGCCCGGTGTATGATAGCCGAAATCGTTTAGTCCCGTTTATCTATACGGTATAATTTATCGGAACGCCTCAACTTTTGTGCGCAGGGTACCGAACATACGGCACCCTGGGGTGCTGATTGAACAGGTACATCGTTCAACCGTATTTCTCTTACGACATCTTCCACGACTCCCGTGGTCGGGCCAATGATCATGACCTTGTCGCCCACATGCAAGGGGGCTGTCTCAACTTTCAACTCGGCAATCCCGGAACGGGAAAAATAATTGGTAACGCGGGCGATATAGACTTTCTTTTCAGTAGCCTGGTTGCCGTACGCATCACTCCACTCTCCCGGTTTCCTGCCCAGGTAATACCCGCCCCAGAATCCCCGGTTGAAAACCGTTTTCAATTGTGTTTCCAGTTCTTGGCCCAGTTCCGGAGTATAGGTGCCTTCCAAAACGGCACGCACCCCGCGTGTATATGCCTGAACGGTGGTTCTCACATATTCCGGGGAACGGGCTCTTCCTTCAATTTTCAGGACTTCTATACCCGCTTCCAGTATTTTGTCCAAAAAAGTAATGGTGCACAAGTCTTTGGGAGACATAATGTATTTATTGTCAACCTCAAGTTCCGCGCCTGTTTCATTGTCCGTTACCGTATAGGAACGGCGGCAGATCTGGTAACACGACCCGCGGTTGGCCGATTTGTTGTATTCATGGAGACTCAGGTAACATTTCCCGGAAACGGCCATGCATAAAGCCCCGTGGCAGAAAAGTTCCAATTTGATTCGTTTCCCTGACGGACCGGTTATGTTCCGTTCCCTGACCTGACGCGCTATTTCGCCTATCTGTTCCAGGGTAAGCTCCCTGGCCAATACGATTACTTCTGCATATTGAGCATAAAACGCCAGCGCCTGAATATTGGAAACATTCAGCTGGGTGGAAATATGCACTTCAATATCCAGTGAACGGGCCTCCAGTATAGCAGCCATATCGGAAGCAATCACGGCTGTTATGCCCGCTTCTTTTGCAACTCCGAGCAGGTGTTTCAGCTCCGGCAGGTCCTGATCGTAAAAAATCGTGTTTACCGTCAGGTACGAGCGGATGTTGTGCTGCCGGCAAAAAGCCACAATTTGCGGAAGGTCTTCTACGGAGAAGTTGTGGGCGGCGTGTGCCCTCATGTTCAGATTCCCGACTCCCAGGTAAACCGATCCCGCACCGGCTTGAGCCGCAGCGGTGAGTGAGGCCCAATTCCCTGCTGGGGCCATAATTTCAGGGTTAAATTCTTTCAAAAAAGGAGATGACATGTTCTTCCGTGATTTGTTCCATACATTCATACGTGCCTTTCCAACAGGGTTTTGCCCCGAAGATTGAGCATGGGCGGCAATCCAGGGAATATTGTATGGCTCGTTGCGGATCCTGACGAAATCCGTAAAAACCGGCTTTGGGGTGGGTGGCTCCCCAGATGGAAATGACCGGGATTCCGACTGCCGAGGCAAAATGCATGTTGGCCGAATCCATGCTGATCATCACATCCAGCTCCCTGATCACTGACAATTCCGCGGCAAATCCCTTTCCGTTTTCTCCGGCAACAATAATGCGGTTGTTTTCATTTGCCCATTCTTGCAGGATCCTGTTCTCTTCATGACCTCCTCCGAACAAATAAACGGCGGTTCCCTGTCCGGCCAAATGGTTTACTATACGGCGCATACGCTCCAAAGGCCATTGCTTTCCCTTATGACGTGCAAACGGAGCTACTCCCACTTTTTTCCAGGGACCTTTTTCCAGGGATATTGTATTGGTGTCTTTTAGCGAGGGTATGGCAAATCCCAGTTTTTCCAGGGTTTGTGCATACCTTCTGTACATGGGAATCAACGGGGATGCATTTACCGGATCTTTAAGCAAACGTCTGCGGGCTTTTCTTCCCTTATGTAAAAAAACAATGCGGTAGCCGGAGAAAAAAAGGCAAGTCCTCAGGATAAATGTTCTTATGACACTGTGCAGATCGGCTATGTGTGTGGGATGCAGCCGCATGAAATGTCTGAACATATGTATGAGGGACTGTTTTTTGTCTACAGGAAACAAATTCAGATTGGGAACCCCCTCAAACAAAGGAGCAAGCAATCCGGGCCCCGCCAGGGTAAATTGCACACCGGGATTGTCCCGGGCGCAGGCTTTCAACACAACAGAGGCAATGGCAACGTCTCCGAGTGCTGAAAAACGCAAACACAATACATGCGGCTTGTTATTTCCCTTTAGCATACAAAACGGGATTAAGGAACGGATCGTTGTACATTTTCATTTGTTTGTACAATTTCATGTATTTCCTGCCTGCTTTCAGATCTGCCAGCAATTGATCAATGGCCAGGGAAAGATCTTTGCGCTGTATGGTGAGTATTTCCCATTTCTCCCGGCATGATTGGGCTTTGGGAGAATTTTTCCTGAGGGCTTCTATCTGCATATGATAGATTTTCAGGGCAAGAATGGACAACCGGTCAATAGCCCAGGCAGGTGTTTCCGTATTCAATACAGCACCCGGCAAACGGGGGACTCCCGAAAATTCACGAAAAAACAGGGTGTCCAGTTGTTCTACAAGATCCGTCCGTTCCTGGTTGGAGGCATCAATCCGGCGTTTTATGCGCAATGCTTCTGCTGGCTCAATAGAAGGATCCCGGATCAGATCTTCCAAATGCCATTGCACTGTGTCTATCCAGTTTTTTTTATACAGCAATCCATCCATGGAGGAATCAGACCAGGGATTATTACAGGAAGCATCTACATGATCTTCTTTATGATACTCTTTTATGGCATTGTCAAATATCCGGCTGCAATGGTCGCTGAACAAATAAGTATCCATGGTTAACGTGTTCTGTTCATCAGGCCCTGAATGTATTCGGTCAACAATTCCGTTCTGTCTTTCTGATGGTTGATTGTATTGATGATATTGAGGGCCTCTTCCAAATATTTGCTTACCCGCTCTTCTGCCGCCTGTCTCATTCCCAGTTTGTTGTAAAGCTCCAGTATCCGGGTTGTTCTTTCAGGTTCTTGCCTGTTTTCAAGCAACCGCGTAAGTGTGGCAAGATCCTGCCCCGAGGCATGGTGTAAAGCATAAGTCAGGAGCCATGTTTTTTTATTGTTGGCTATATCGGTTCCCGTGGATTTGCCGAACACATTGGGATCTCCGTATACGTCCAGGTAATCATCCTGAATCTGAAAGGCAATCCCCAGTGCTATGCCCGCTTTGTAAAGGTCATTCACGGTTTTTTCCGGGACTTTTGCGCACAAGCCGCCCGTTTGTAAAGAACAGGCTAGCAGAGCCCCGGTTTTTTTGGATATCATGTCAATGTATTCACCTTCCGTGATATACGTCTGTGACTCAAATTCCATATCCAATTGCTGTCCTTCGCAAACGTCTTCAGCTGCTTTGTGGAAAACATCAAGAACCGGATTGATAATCTCCGGGTTACACCGGCTCATGTATCTGTAAGCAAGCATACATAATGCATCACCGGACAAAATGGCCGTGTTGAGATCCCATTTCTTATGTACCGTCATCCGGTTCCTTCTGATGGACGAATTGTCCATGACATCGTCATGTACCAGTGTGAAATTATGATATATTTCAAGACCCAGTGCCGGATACAGGACCTCAGAAGGGAAATTGTCCGAGAATACATTATATGTCATAAGACACAAAACGGGACGCAGTCGTTTACCCCCCGAAGACAGCGCATATTCTACCGGAAGATGCAGCCTGCTATGCTCATACGATTCAATCAGACTTTGAATTCCTTGGTTTACAAAGCCTTGTATTTCGTTTACTGTAAACATTTTACAAAGGTAGTCTTTTTTCAGCATTTTCGTACCTTTGAGCCCTTAAACCCGGACCTGATGGAACTGCAAGTCTTTCAAAACGCGACAGTCGTAAAACAGACAGGATCCCTGTACCGGATTACTTTTCTGCCGGGATGGGATCCCTTTACCGCTGTATTGAGCGGTAAGCTGAGGCTCAAGGGAGACAAATTGACCAATCCTGTTGCAGTGGGTGACAAAGTAAACGGATACTGGCAACGGGCAGACAAACAAAAAGAAAACCAGGCTGTAATTACCGACGTTATGCCAAGGAAAAATTACCTGATCCGTAAATCCGTAAATCTTTCCAGGCAGGCACATATCATTGCAGCCAATATTGACTGGGCATATCTCTTTTTGAGTGCCACCCAACCGGAAACACCTTTTCCCTTTATTGATCGCTTTTTGGTTACCTGCCAGGCTTACCGGGTACCGGTCACCCTCATTCTCAACAAAAAAGACGAATTACAATGGGCGACCGATTATGCACCACAAGCGGCGCACATTAGAAACATTTATCAAAAAGCAGGGTACCCGGTGATGGAAGTATCTGCAAAAACGGGAGAGGGAACGGCTGAATTAGCCTGTCAACTGAAAGATAAAATTTCTCTTTTTTCAGGAATCTCAGGCGTGGGGAAATCTTCTTTGGCCAACAAACTGGATCCTTCCCTGCATCTTAAAACAGCTCCAATATCTACGGCACATCTTACGGGAAAACACACCACCACCTTTTACGAAATGCATCCTTTACAAAGCGGCGGTTACATTATTGACAGTCCGGGCATAAGAGGGTTCGGTCTTTTGGAAATCAGCAAAGAGGAGCTGTCTCATTATTTCCCTGAGATTTTTGCCGCTTCCGCCGCATGCCGTTTTAACGGATGCTTGCATGCTGAAGAACCTGATTGTGCCGTGCGAAAAGCGGTGGAAAAAGGACTGATTCCGGCAGAGCGCTATGAAAGTTACCTGAAAATGTTGGAAGATCCCGACGGAGGCAAATACCGCACCTGACATTCCCTATGAAAATAAAAAGCATTAACCGGCAAATACTGGACCTGGCACTGCCCAGCATTTTGGCAGGGATAACCATACCTCTTGTAGGAATGGCAGATACGGCCATTGCAGGACGTTTGGGCTCTGCTACTGCCATAGGAGGCATTGCCATTGGATCTACTTTGTTTGACCTTTTGTATTGGAACTTCGGATTTTTGCGGATCGGTACCGCAGGCATCACTGCCCAGGCTTACGGAAAAAGAGACCGTTCGGAAATGGTCCGCACCGGCCTGCAGGGACTGGCCGTTGCCTTGGGCTTTTCCTTGTTTTTGTTATTGATCCAATGGCCTTTTGCACGCATGATTCTGTGGCTTTCCCCTTCTTCACCCCAGGTGGAAATGCTTGCACGCGAATATTTTTTCATACGGATCTGGGCAGCTCCGGCCGTACTTATGCTTTTTGTTTTGAGGGGTTGGTTCATTGGCGTGCAAAACACGTTTGCTTCTATGATCATGGATGTCGTTATCAACGGGTCCAATATTGGCCTGAGCATATACCTTGCATTGTATTGCCACATGGGTCTGCGGGGAATTGCCCTGGGAACATTGGCTTCTCAATACATAGGGATCTTATGCGCCATGGTGCTCCTTGTTGTGTATTACCGGAAACTGGCACCTTTTGCAAACTGGAAATCCATTTGGAGAAAAGACGGATGGAAACGGTATTTTACCCTTAGCGGAAATCTTTTTGTGAGATCAATCTGCATGTTACTGGTCTATACCGGATTCACTTTTTTGGCTGCCAAATATGGGGATACCCTTCTGGCTGTGGCTACCATTATGATGAAATTGTTGCTTCTGTTTGCCTATTTTGTAGACGGATTTGCCTATGCCGGAGAAGCATTGACAGGCAAATTCATAGGCGCGCGGGATAAATTATCCCTGGTGCGTTCGGTAAAAATTCTTTTTATCTGGACTGCCGGAGTCGGAATCGTTTCTACCATCCTTTACATTATCGGAGACCAATGGCTGCTGCGCCTGATGACTTCTGCCCCTGAAGTTATTCATGCCGCCAGGCCTTTTTTACCGTGGTTGTACAGCATGCCGTTGATATCCAGTCTTACGTTCATGTGGGACGGGATTTTCATAGGGGCTACGGCCGGCAAGGCATTGCGCAATACCATGATCATTTCTGTCATGGCATTTTATGCCGGTTACCTTATATTGGAACCGGGTCTGGGAATACAGGCTTTATGGATTGGATACGCGGCACATCTGGTTGCACGATCGTTGGTGCAAACCCTGTTGGCGCGCAAACACGTATTCAGGATAATCTGACTTTCTTTATTTTTTTTCGGGTGTTTTTATATCCGGAGTACCCCCGGAGGCCGGAGAAGGCGGAGGTATGGGAATAGCCTTTTTATCTTCTTTTTTTGACAACTCGGGAGAAATGATCTGCCCGCTTATTCGTACGGTAGGTTCAATGGATAACTGATCCGAATGAAGTTCTCCGGTAAAAATGCATTTGTCCCGTAAAGAGGCAAGTTCCGAAACCCGTAATATTCCGTCAAAACTGCCGCTGATATCCACGCATTTACATTCAACTTCCCCGCTGCATTTCCCGGTTTCGCCAATAACCAGCTTTCCATCGGTTTTGATTTTTCCTTCCAGATAGCCGTCAATCCGGATGTCATGCTGAGTAGTTATGTTTCCTACAATCTTTGTGTTGCCGCATATGCGGGTAACGTTGTTCAGTTGAGCTGAACCGTTTTCTTTATCTAGAGCCATAATCGTTTTTTTATTCGAAAACAAATATAACATATTATTTATTGTCTTCCACTACTGACAATGCTTTTTGCAATTGAACGTCATCCCGTATCATGCTTCTGAACCTGCCTTCCTGCAAGTAGTAACGGCAGGCAATTTCTTCTTCAAGCAAGGGTTGTATCTCGTGACGGTAATGGTGCAGATCCCGGGCTTTGTCGGCGGACAATGCATTTTTTAACGCGTCTATCTCTTTCTCAATCAGCTTGTCATACCCCTCCGCCTGTGCCGTTTTAGTGAACGTTTCCAAAAGGATTTCCGTTGCACTGCGATCATCAAATTCCTTAGAAGCCGTCACTTCCACAAAATCGTTATAATCCTCATCGGATAAATAAAAAGAGGCTGCCGGAGGTATGGAATCGTGACGTGTATAATAACGCAAGGAATATTCATGCAGGTAATCCCTGGCTACCAGTTCCATAGCTATCCTGCTGTACAGAGGCAAAGAAAGCGGATGATCGGGAACAATGCCGCCTTCTTCGTTGAGGCCCGGTGTTCCGTCCCCGTTTCTGTGTTCATAATCCAGGGATTGTACACACCGGCCGCTGGGTATGTAATATTTTGCCGTGGTAATTTTCAGGTTTGCATTATAGCTTAAGGGCCTGATGGTCTGCACCAGCCCTTTCCCAAAAGTTTTCTCACCCACGATGACACCTCTTTTCAGGTCCTGTACCGCACCGGCCACAATCTCGGACGAAGAGGCAGAATGATTGTTGACCAATACCGCCAGAGGAGTCTCGGTATCCAACGGTTCTTCTTTGGTATAATGTTCTATATCAAACCGTTCTATCCGGCCTCTGGCAGAAACCACCATTGTATTTCTGGGCAGGAATACAGACAGCAGTTTAACGGCTTCATCCATCAACCCGCCTCCGTTGCCTCTCAGATCAAGTACAATCCCCTTAACGGGATGCTTTTCTTTCATTTCACCGAGGGCTTTTCTCACGTCTGAAGCACCTCCCTGCGTAAATCCTGTCATACGGATATAAGCTATGCTGTCCTGTAGCATACAGGCAAGACCGACATCAGATATATGTACTTTATCACGCACTACCTTCATGGATAAGGTATCCCCGCCTTTGAGTTTTTTCACCAAAAACTCCACTTCTGTGCCGGGGATTCCTTTCATAAGCGAACTGCACGTATCGGCACTTAAATCAGCTACCGGCCGGCCGTCTATGGCAAGTATGATGTCACCGGCAACCAGTCCCGCTTTTACGGCGGGCGATCCGGCATACGGCTCGGACACAAGAACTCCTTCGCCCGGGCGTTTTTTGATTAGTGCGCCCACGCCTCCGTAACTTCCCGTAGTCATTATTTCTATGGATTCATTCTCTTCTTCGGGAATGAACTCCGTATAAGGATCCATTGTGGAGAGCATAGCCTGTATCCCCGTATAGACCAGGTCATCCAAGGCCACGGAATCTACATAATAGAGCGATATTTCCCGCAACAGGGAGTGAAAAATGTCCAGGCTTTTGGATGTGTTGAAATCGGCACTCTGGGCATTGGCCGCAAGGGGCAGTAGAAGTGCAAGAATTATCGCTTTGAGCTTCATTGTTATAAAATCTTATTTAGACAAAATTACTACAATTCTTATATCTTTGGGTATGGAATTGATTTTCGCCACAGGCAACAAACATAAATGTGAAGAAGCAAGGACCATATTGGGACCTTCGGTTTCAATAATTATGCCGTCCGCACTCGGGTTTTCCGGAGAAATCCCCGAAACAGGCACAACGTTAAAAGAAAATGCCCTGCAAAAAGCGGCATTTATTTGGGAAAAATTCCGTGTTCCCTGTTTTGCCGATGACACCGGTCTGGAAGTGGATGCACTGGACGGGGCTCCGGGAGTATACTCGGCTCGTTACGCCGGAGAATCCTGTTCCCCATTGGAAAACGTCAGGAAATTGTTGCACCGGTTACAAAACACCTCGGCAAGGACAGCCCGGTTCCGTTGCGTTATCGCACTTATTACGGACGGACAGCCTGAATTCTTTGAAGGGGTGGTTGAAGGAAAGATCATCCGGGAGCCAAAAGGTGCCGGAGGGTTCGGTTACGATCCCGTCTTTGTACCGGATGGCTATGACAAAACATTTGCCGAATTAACGGCCACGGAAAAAAATCTGATTTCCCACCGAAAACGGGCCCTGGAAAAAATGGCCCTGCTATTCCAATGATCACACCGGTTACGCTTATTGTCCTAAACACCAGACCCTACAGGGAAACCAGCTTGTTGGTCAATGCCTACACAAATATCTGGGGAAGGGCCGATTTTGTGATCAAGGGCATCCGGACACCCGGCCAAAGGGCGGCGGCTTCCCTTTTCCATCCCTTAAGCATACTGGAAGCGCAAACATATTACAAGAGCGAAAGAGAGTTGCATCAACTGAAAGAATTTGAAAAAAAATACTTGCTGGAAGGACTATGCAGAGATGTGCGTAAAAGCAGTATAGGTCTTTTCATAGGAGAGTTCTTGTATAAAACGGTCAGGGAATCGGAGAAAAATCCCGCCCTGTTCCGGTTTATGGAAGAAACCGTCTTAGGCCTGGACCGTGCCACGGAGGGCCTGCCGGATATTCACCTGTATTTTGCCACACTTTTAGGCAAATACCTGGGTTACGAACCCGCGTTGGAAACGTATTCCGGGGAAAAGCCGTTCTTCCATATGAAAGATGCCTGTTTCCGGGAGAACCCCGATACATCGTTCGGGGCTTTTGACCGGGAAGATTCCGCCCTGATGCAGAAAATCCTGGCCTGTGCTTCAGAGGAAAAAATTCCTTTATTGTGTTCCGGTTCACGACGAAATCATTTCCTCAACAGTCTGATAAACTATTACGGGTACCACATGGGAAAATGCCCCGAGATTAAATCTCTTGAGGTTTTGCATCAGGTTTTTCTTTAGTAACTTTGTGCGCTCATGTCACTGATCAACACCGCCTACAGGCTCTATAACAAAAGACTCCTGACAGAACTGGACTTTGCTTCCCGGGATCCTTTTCCTTTCCAGGAAGCCACGTTTGGTTATTTGATGGAACATGCGTCGAATACCGCTTTCGGGAAAGATCACAAAATCTCCGGGATCAAAAGTATTGATGCCTTTCAACAACGGATTCCCCTGCATACGTACAACCAGATTGAACCTTATATACAACGTAGCCTGAAAGGGGAAGAAAACATATTATGGGACAAACCCGTGCAATGGTTTGCTTTATCCAGCGGAACTTCTTCCGCAAAATCCAAGTTCATTCCCATGAACAGGGAAAACTTGCAGTTTTGTCATTACAAAGGCATGTTAACCATTCTCTCTTCGTATGTGAGAACGTTCCCGAAATCAAAGCTGTTCCTGGGCAAATCCCTTACTCTTGGAGGAAACCGCCACATAGACAAAAGCATAGACACGTCCTGCTGCTACGGAGATCTCTCGGCATTTTTGCTTATCAACACACCGCTTTTTGCGCGTATGTTTACCACTCCTACCAAAAGGATCGGGCTGATTCCGGACTTTGAATACAAAATTGAACAGGTTAGCAAGCTCATTGCCCGGCAAAACCTGGTCAGTTTTTCCGGTGTGCCTTCATGGAACCTGATTTTAATGCGCAAAGTGCTGGAGATCACAGGAAAAAGCAACCTCAGTGAACTCTGGCCACATATGGAACTTTTTATGCACGGAGGGGTAAGTTTTGAACCCTACCGGGTCCATTACAAATCATTGTTTCCTTCTCCGGACATGCATTACCTGGAAACATACAACGCCTCTGAAGGCTTTTTTGCTTTCCAGACAGACCTGAACGATCCCGGTCTTCAATTGCTGCCCAATGTAAGTGTGTTCTATGAATTCATACCCCTGGACAAACTGGAAGCCGCACAAAACGGATCTTATACCCGGTTCCTGACCATGGACAATGTGGAAAAAGACACACCTTACGCCATGGTCATATCCACAAATTCCGGATTATGGCGCTATTTGATAGGAGACACCGTCCGTTTCACAGGCCTATATCCTCACAAGATCCGGATCACCGGACGTACAAGGCTTTTTATCAATACTTTCGGTGAAGAACTGATGATAGAAAATGCGGAACGTGCCTTGGCACATGCTTGTGATGTTACGGGCGCAAGCGTCCATGAATATACAGTGGCTCCGGTATTTATGGATACCCGGAAGAAAGGGACCCACCAATGGCTTATAGAATTTGAATCCATGCCGCCGGATATGGAAACATTTACACAAATTTTAGACAGGGCCCTGATGGACCAGAATTCCGATTATGAAGCTAAAAGGCTGGATACCGGAACTATGGATATGCCGCAAATAACCAGTATGAAAACAGGAAGCTTTTACCGGTGGATGGCGCTCAATGATAAGCTGGGCGGACAAAACAAAGTGCCCCGACTGTGGAGCACCCGTCAATATGCGGAAGCTTTATTGAAAATCAATGAAGGATTGTGATATCATTGAAACGTTTCGTTACCAGGCAACACATACAGGTGTGTATGCCCGTTACCTGGAGCTGCTCGGTATAGATCCCCTCCGGGTACAGTCTCCGTCTGCCATTCCGTTTCTTCCCATCCGTTTTTTCAAAACCCACAATGTATACAACGGCCTGAAACCCCCCATGGAGGTTTTCACAAGTTCAGCCACTACCGGCATGATACCTTCCCGACACCCGGTAGACAGTCTGGAGCGTTATGAGAAAAACGTCCTGGAAATTTTTCGTCATTTTTACGGTGACCCGTCACAATACACCGTCCTGGGCCTGCTGCCTTCTTACCTGGAAAGAAAAGGTTCTTCCCTGGTATATATGATGAAGGTTCTGATGGAACACGGCAACATTTCCGAAGACGGTTTTTACCTTTACAACAGGCAGGCTTTGTATGAACGCCTTATGGCACTGGCGGCCAAAAACATGCCCGTCTGGCTCTTAGGGGTCAGTTTTGCCTTGCTTGATTTTGCCAGAGAATTCACGGTTCATCACCCGGGTCTTACAATAGTGGAAACAGGAGGCATGAAAGGACGGGGAACCGATTTAACCCGCGGGGAACTCCACCGGCAGTTAAAGCAAGGTTTTCCGCAAAGTCCGGTACACAGCGAATACGGAATGGCCGAGTTGTTTTCCCAGGCCTATTCCTGCACAGAAGATGATTTTTTCAGTTGTCCGCCTGTTATGCAGGTGAAGATCCGGAACCTCCAGGACCCTTTCATGGAAGAGCCTGACGGCCACCGGGGAGGCATCAATATCATTGACCTGGCAAACCGCCATTCCTGTTCTTTCATTGAAACCGAAGACCTGGGATTTCGTCTGTCAGACGGACGTTTCCAAGTTTTGGGAAGAATCCCCGACGCCGAACGCCGGGGATGCAATATGCTTATTGATACTTACTGAACAATTCTTCTATCATGGCAGTATATTTATCCGCCAGTTCCTGGTCTTTGTTCGCTTTCAAGATATCGTTCACGTGTACGAAGGTGCTGATTGCCGACTCGGCGTCTGCGGAAGAAAGGAATCCGTCCCTGAAAGGACTCAGGAAATACTCTATGGCTGTATAAGTTTCGTCCAGGAAAGGAACTGCCAGAGCCCTGGCTTTTTCAGGATTGTCCAAATAATAATACAACTCTATAGCTTCCATAATCCCAACTTCGTTCAGGGAAGGCTGCACAAAATAATTCAAAGGATACTGTTTCATAACTTCCATCCCTTTATCAATAATGGCTTCTGCCTTTTCCGGTTTTCCCTCCAGGATCAAAGCTTTGGCCACCTGAGTATACATCTGTCTGACAGCCTGTTGTACCAGATATAAATAAGTCACATGGTAATCCAGCAACACGTCGGGCTGGTCCATTCTTCCCCACCGGTACACATCCATAAGCAATGTATAGAGTTTGTCCGTATCCATATAAGGCACTTCGCCGCTCAACGAGTCCACTTTAAAAGGCATGAGTTTATAGGCCATCCCGTCAAAGCGCAAATAATCCCTGATACCTATATTCAGATCCCCCCCTTTGGAAACCATATAAATAGGCCTGTCCCACTGATAGTTGGCCAGCAAGTCCAGGAACATCATTTCCACTTTCATAAGTGTATGTTTGTTCTCGGGAATATCCAGATCCATATACTCAGGAATCAGGTGTGCATCTTTGGGAGCAACAATTCCTGCGGCCAAAACGTTTTCTTTATTGACCGGAATACGCAATTTCCTTGCCGGCAGGTAATTGATCTTTGTGCCGTCTGCCAGCTGGATCTTTGCCTTCGGATTACCCATTACACCTACAGCCTGTAAGGCAGAAACCCTTTCTGTAACCCTTTCGTATACCGGCAATATTTCATTGGTTCCGTACAAATACGATTCTCGTGGAATAGAAAATTTCAGCGGTGCGGAATCATAGGTTCTCCATTGCATCTGATCAATATACCAGTCCGTTCCCAACAGGGATGTATTCAGAACCCTTACGTCGGTACGGATTCCCTCTACCTCCTGTGCGTACCATAACGGAAAAGTATCGTTGTCCCCGTGGGTTACAATGATGGCATTCTGATCTTCATCGCACGTATTAAGAAAATTGTAGGCGAAATCCCTTGCTGTATAACGGCCGCTGCGGTCGTGATCATCCCAGTTTTGGGCCAGCATCTGGAAAGGTATAAACAGGCAAAGGGCGGCAGCCAGGATTCCGGAAATGGTTTCAGGCAATTTTTTGCGTAATAAGGAAAACAGGGCCATCACACCCAGCCCTACCCATATTGAAAAGGCATAAAACGATCCGGCATAGGCATAATCGCGCTCTCTGGGCTGATACGGCGGCTGATTCAGGTAAACCACCACAGCCAATCCGGTCAGGAAAAACAGTAAAAAAGTGATCCAGGCGTTGCGTTTGTCCCTGGATACCTGGTACACAAAACCCATTATACCCAATATCAGGGGCAATAAATAATAATGGTTTTTGCCTTTGTTGTTTTTAAGCATTTCCGGAGCCATTTCCTGGTCACCCAGACGCGCCCTGTCCAAAAATTTTATACCGCTTTCCCAGTTTCCGCGAATGGGGTCTCCCGGGATAGTACCCTGTATATCGTTTTGTCGTCCCGCAAAATTCCACATGAAATAACGCCAGTACATATAGTTCACCTGGTAATCAAAAAAGAAGAGCAGGTTGTCCCCGAAAGACGGCATGTTTTTCCCTTCCGAGTTGAGCTGTCCGCTACCCGAGTTGTACGAATCGTAAAACGAGCCATGTGTTTCCCGTTTGCTCCACATCCTGGGAAAGAACATTTTATCCGAGTCTTTGTATACAGGCACTTCCGGACCTTTCACCCTGGCATAACGGCCATCCAGTTTTACGGTTTGTTTGGTGGCTTTCCATGTGTCGTAAGGCGAATTGTAAATTCCGTCATATACCAGAGGCGAAGAGCCGTACTGTTCCCGGGCCAGGTAACGTCCAAGGGCAAAAGGATTGTCCGGCTGGTTTTCGTTGGTAGGTGTTTTGGCACTGGAACGAATCACCACCATGGCAAAAGACGAATACCCTATGACGATAACCGTCAGACAGAGCAGCATGGTATTCCACAGCACTTTGCCTTTTTTATGAGTAACCAGTACTCCCCGGAACAAAGCAGCTATCAACAGAAGCACAAAAAACAACATTCCTGTATTGAACGGCAACCCAAAAACATTGACAAACAAAAGATCAAACCATCCTGAAATTTTTGGTAGCCAGGGTATGACCCCATACAATACAAATACAATAATTACCAGGGATATGAGAACTGTTTTTACAACTCCTTTCCAGGTAAAAGGATACTTTTTGTAAAAGTAGATAAAGACCAGGGCCGGTATGGTTAGCAGGTTTAGCAAGTGAACGCCTATGGAAAGCCCCATCAGATAAGCGATCAACACAATCCACCTGTTTGCATGCGGTTTATCCGCGTTTTCTTCCCATTTAAGCATGGCCCAGAAAACGGCCGCCGTAAAAAGCGAAGACATACCGTATACTTCGGCTTCTACGGCAGAGAACCACGCTGTGTCAGAAAAGGAATAAACAAGCGCCCCTGCCGCTGCCGCTCCCCATATTGCAATGGCGTTCCCTTTTTTCAGAGGGATTTGCTGTACTTCCAGCAACCTCCTGCCAAGGTGAGAGATGGTCCAGAACAGGAACAGCACGCAAAAAGCAGAAGCCAACGCACTCATAGCATTAATAAGCATGGCGGCTTGCTGGTCGCTCCCGAACATGGAAAACAACCTGCCAAAAAGCTGGTAAGTGGGATTTCCGGGAGGGTGACCCACCTCCAGTTTGTAAGAAGAGGCAATGAATTCACCGCAATCCCAGAAACTGGCTGTCGGTTCTATGGTCGCCAGATAAACAGCGGCCGATATAGCAAAGACCACCCATCCGATAAGGAGGTCCGTTCTTTTGAATGTCCTTGTTTCCATACCACAAATGTAGGCTATTTTTTTTTACCTTTACCGTTGATTTTGCTTGAAAATTATGGATTACATTGTATTGGGACTCGTTGTCAGTTTTTGCTTTATCCTTATCTATACACGGGCACCTCTTGCTTTGTTGCTGACGGGTTGTTTCCGCTACAATATTTCCACTGAAAACGAAGAACAGGGAAATATCCGTTTTTCCCGGAACATTCTTTGTTTTTTCATAATGGCCGTCATTTCCTTTTTCATTGCCTTTCATTCCCGGTTGCTATCTCCTTTACCGGTTCCGCTACAGGGTTTTTCCCGCCCTCTTGTTTTTGGAACGGTCATGGGTGTATTTTGCATTTGGTTTCTATTTAAAGTGGTAATTATAAGAATAATAGGGTGGACAATTGATGCTCCGGGATTTATGAATTTTTTAGGTCGTACGGGACAAGATTTCTGCATTCTTACCGGCTTTGTCTTTATCCCGTTCCTGGTGCTCTTAGGTTCGCTCAACAATCTGTCCGGCAGTGCGGTACTGATCACGGCAGCCGTGATTGCAGTGGCCGGTTATATTATCTATGCCTTACGCTGTATAAGGATTTTTCTTGCAGCCGGCTATTCGCTTTTTTTCTGGATTTTGTATCTTTGCACCCTTGAACTGGTACCCTTAGGAGTATTAATTCATTATGTTGCGGGGATATGACAATGAAAATCAAGAATATACTAATTTCACAACCAACGCCAAACGGATGTTCCCCCTATGTAGAAGTTACCGAAAAGTTTGGTCTTTCCATAGATTTTATTCCTTTTATACGTGTTGAGGGATTGTCTGCAAAAGATTTCCGTACACAAAAGGTTTCTATACCTGATCATACTGCCGTAGTTTTTACATCCCGTTCTGCCATTGATTCATTTTTTCATTTATGTGAAGAATTGCGCATTACTATTCCGGAAACCATGAAATATTTCTGTATGACGGAAGCCGTTGCGTTTTACCTTCAAAAATATATCGTTTACCGGAAAAGGAAAATCTTCTTTGGAAAAGGGAACATCCCTTCCCTGATGGAATCCATCGGCCCAAAACATAAAAATGAAAAATTTCTGCTCACACTGGCCGATTGTTATAAACCCGAACTTCCCCAGGCTTTTGAAAAAGCAGGTCTTAAATTTACCAAAGCCGTATTGACCCGGACCATGATGGAAGACCTGTCCCGGCTTGATCTGAAAAAGTACCAGATGCTTGTATTTTATTCTCCTGCCGATGTGCGTTCCCTGATGGAGAATTTTCCGGAATTTAAACAAAACAGTATTTTATTCGGAACTTTCGGCAATGCAACGGCACTGGCACTTAAAGAGGCCAACTTGCAATCCTGCTTTGAAGCACCTACTCCGGAAGCGCCTTCTATTGCACAGGCATTGATGCTTTATTTGGATAAGAACAAATGATCATGAAGCGGACTTCCTGTCTGTTTACAGGGTTTCTTTTGGCTTTATCGGTTTTATCCTGCCAAAAAAATTACAACCATTACCGGGAATTGGTATATGGCAAATGGGATCTTGTGGCTGTTGACGGCCAGACACCCGCATTGGGCGAGCAATTGCATTTCAAAACCGGCACAGCGGTAACACTTACTCTTGACGGACAGTCTTTTGACGGGGAGTACCAGTTTTATTGCAACATACTGACTACTTACTTTGAAAACAATGAGAACCTGTTTCAGGAATGGCGAGTGGAAACCATGAAAGATTCCCTGATGCTCGCTGTCATTGAACTCCGTGAAATGAACGGAGACACCCTGGATGTGACAGGCTCCCGTCTGGAATACAAAAAACTTCCGTGATGAACAACGCAATTTCTTATGCGTTCGCCAAAAAGATGCGTCTTTCTTCAAAAAAAGAAATTGATTCCCTGTTTACCGGAGCCTCTTCATTTACCAGTGGTCCGTACCGTGTCTTTTACCGGATCATTAAACGTGAAGAAAACGCAACATCTCCATGCAGTCTGGTCATAAGTGTACCTAAAAGGCATATCAGATCTGCCGTCAAAAGAAACCTGGTTAAACGCCGTATCCGGGAAGCTTTTCGGCTCAATTATCCCGTTATATTGGCCCCTGCATTGGAAAACAAACAAATACGGCTCCTTTTTTTATGTTTATATTTGCCTTATGAAGTCTACCCCTACAGCAAACTGGAGGCAAAAATGCAGAAACTCCTGGAACGTATTGCTCAAATACCTGAAAAAGGTATTGATCTTCCCGTTGATCCTGCTGATTAAGTGTTATCAGATCTGCATATCCCCCTTTACCCCTCCCTCATGCCGGTTTACACCAACTTGTTCCCAATATGCCCTTGAGGCTCTACGTAAACACGGACCGCTGAAAGGTTTGTATCTTGCTGTATGGCGCTTTCTCAGATGCAATCCGTGGGGAGGCAGCGGTTACGATCCCGTTCCCTGAGCATCCAGATAATCCCTTAGCTTTTGAGCCGTTTTTGCCGGAATCACCCCGGAAAGTTCCTCTAATGTTGCTTTTTCTATGTGTTTGAGGCTTCCGTACCGTGCCATTAGTCTCTCCATGGTGCGGGGACCGATCCCCGGAACATCAGTAAGTACGGAACGTGCAAAGCCGGAACTCCGTTTTTTCCTGTGAAACGTTATTCCAAAACGGTGCGCTTCATTACGCAGGTGCATAAGAATTCTTAACGAAGAGGAATTCTTATCCAAAAACAACGGGGTTTTATCTGTAGCCAGATATATTTCTTCCAATCTTTTTGCCAGACCTATCACTGTTACGGCAGGAACCAGTTGCAGGTCTTTCAGGGCAGAAAAAGCTGCCGACAATTGCCCTTTACCTCCGTCTATGACCACCAACTGCGGCAAGGGTTGTTTTTCTCTCAACACACGGCTGTAACGCCTGGTGACCACCTCTTTCATGGAAGCAAAATCATTTGGACCCTCAACGGTCTTTATGGAAAAATGCCTGTAATCTTTATTGCTGGGAACTCCGTTCCTGAAAACAACACAAGCCGCCACGGGATTGGATCCCTGCAGGTTGGAATTATCAAAACATTCAATGTGGACCGGTAAAGATGGCATATTCAGATCCTGTTGCAATTTTTCCAGCACTTTTCGCGTTTTTACATCCCGGCTTTTTCCCTTGTCCCGTGATTCAATAAGACGGAGCTGTTCCGTTTTGTAATTTTCGGCATTGCGCAGACTCAAAGTGACCAGTTTCTTTTTGTCTCCTTTCAGGGGAACATGCACACGGTTGTCGCCGGGAACCGCCTCGGGGAGAAAAGGCACCAGTATTTCCCGGGAAAGTCCGCCGGTCTGTTCTTTCATATCGGCAAGAAACAGGCTCAGGAGCGTTTCCGGTGTTTCTTCAATTTGCAATTTGTATTTTACATTCCGGGACTGAATAACAGCCCCTTCAGAAACACGCATAAAATTTCCAAATGCCATGGAAGATGAGTCATCTGTCAACAGGCTGAACACGTCAACATTGGAAATGCGGGGACTGACAATGACGGACTTATTTTGATACCTTGTAAGGGCTTCCCATTGTTCTTTGTATTTTTGTGCCTGTTCAAAATTCAGTTTCTCAACGGCATTTTTCATTTGTTCTTCCAAAAGGGTTCTCACGGAAGTAACGTCTCCTTTCAGAATTTTTACGGCATCCCGTATATATTGTTCATAGGCGCCCTCCGTTTCCAGCCCCACACAGGGGGCTTTACAACGGCCTATGTGGTATTGCAGGCATTTCCGGTAACGTTGGGCAGCTATTGCTTTTGGGGTAAGGACCAGGGAACAGGTACGCAAAGGATACAAATTATGGATAAGCTGCAGGAGTTGCCTGCAATAATAAGTACTGGTATACGGACCAAAGTAAAGCGATTTGTCTCTGATCACTTTCCGGGTCTGCATGATTCGTGGAAAAGGTTCATTTTTCACGCATATCCACGGAAATGTCTTATCGTCCTTAAGCAGGATGTTATACCGGGGCTGTAAGCTTTTGATCAAATTGTTTTCCAGCAACAGGGCGTCGCTTTCGGTTTCTACTACGGTATACTCAAGGGACCGGGCCCGGCTGACCATGCGTTGTGTCTTAACTGACAAGGCTTTCCCCCGGGTAAAATATTGTGAAACCCGCTTTTTAAGGTCTTTGGCTTTGCCTACGTAAATAACCGTTCCGTCTTTGTTCAGAAAACGGTACACACCGCATTGATGAGGTAACAGGGCTAATTGATCGTCCAGATGAGCCATAACATTGTAAAAATACATATATTTGCCAAACCATTTATGAAAAAACTAATAGAAACCAAAGATCTGCGACAGGTCTTCGGGGAAAAATCGGTAGTGGGTTTCTTTCTTGCACCGGCCTTGATGAAATTGATGAAGCTTGACAAGATAAACAAGCTTTATGACAAGGTGGCAGATTTTCAGGGACGTGAATGTTTAGAGGCTTTTCTGGCCGAAATGCGTATTACATACGAGATCCCCTCTACAGATCTGGCCAACCTTCCCAAAGAGGGGCCTTTCATTACTGTCTCCAATCATGCATACGGCGGCCTTGACGGGATCATCCTGATGCATCTTGTTTCTGAAGAAAGACCGGATCTGAAAGTCATTGTTAATTTTCTGTTATCCCGTATCAAACCTTTAGAAAATTTCTTTTTACCTGTCAATGCCTTTGATAAAAATGTATCATCCCGTTCCAGCATTAAAGGAATCCGCCTTGCTAAAGAAAGCCTCCAAAACGGAAGTCCTTTAGGCCTTTTCCCTGCCGGAGAAGTCTCACATATCGGACCTTCGGGACAAGTGGAAGACCTTCCCTGGCACACTCCCATAGTTAAGTTTATCCAGAACGCCGGTGTGCCTGTGGTTCCTATTTATTTTGGAGGTCACAATTCGGCCCGGTTTATGCGCCGGGCAAAACTCCATCCAATGCTTCAGACAGCCAGTTTGCCGTCAGAAGTACTTAACAAAAAAGGCCAACGCATTTCCATACGCATAGGAGCGCCTGTAAGCGTGGCCGAGCAACAGCGCTGCCAGGACTACAAGGAACTGGGAGATTACCTTCGTGCCAGGACTTACGCCCTGGCCGCAAACATAGAAAAAGAAGACAAGTACAAAGACCTGGAACATGCGGCTCCCATTGCAATTGCTAAACAAAACGATCTGGCGATAAGGGAAATTGAACAGCTTCCTTCACGGAATTGTCTGTTCAAAATCAACAATTTTGCCGCTTATTTTGCGCCTTATTCCTTCATTCCCAACCTCATGTACGAAATCGGAAGAAAAAGGGAGGAGGCGTTCCGTTCCGTAGGTGAAGGAACTTACCAACCATTGGATCTGGATCCTTATGACCGCAATTACCATCATTTGGTTTTGTGGGATACAGAAAAAAAGGCCATCGTGGGAGCCTACCGGATAGGCATGGGAGCCGAGTTAATGAAACGGTTTGGCCCTACCGGGTTTTACAACAGCACACTTTTTCAGTTTGACGAAAAATTTGAACCTGTGCTTCGTCAGAGCCTTGAACTGGGCAGGGCCTTCATCAGTCATGAATACCGATATGAAACCATACCCATGATGTTACTCTTCAAGGGCCTTTTCCACATCATGCTGCGCAATGAGGAATACCGTTATTTTATTGGACCGGTAAGCATTTCATCCTGGTATCCCAAATTGTATCAATCCCTGATACAGAAATATATCATGGTACATCACAGCACGCCCGATTACCAAGACTGCATACATCCAAGATGTCCCTTTGTCCCTGAATTCGGATTGGTCAATCCGGACGTGTTACTACGCGATATACAGACGCCCGAACAACTGGACAGGCTGTTGATGCGCATGAGTAACAGGCAATACCGTCTCCCTTCATTGGTGAAACGCTACCTGAAACTAAATGCCAAAGTGGTTGTGTTTAATATTGACAAAGAATTCAACGATTCACTGGACGGATTCATAGTATGTGATGTACAGGAAGTTTCCAAAGAGGAATTGTTGATGGTAACCAAGGATATTTCAGATCCTTCGGTAATCGAAAAACGCTTTGGAAGGTCTCTCACAAGATAAAATCTTTATGGAAAAGGCCCTGGAAGAGGCCCGTACGGCTTTCGCCAAAGACGAAATCCCCGTGGGAGCCGTTGTTGTTTGCCGGGGTAAAATCATTGCCAGGGCTCACAATCTGACGGAAACTTTAAACGATCCGACAGCACATGCCGAGATGCAGGCAATAACAGCCGCATGCAGTTCCCTGGGAGGTAAATACCTGGATGATTGCACGCTCTACGTGACATTGGAACCGTGTGTAATGTGTGCCGGAGCCTGTGCCTGGGCTCAATTGGGTCGATTGGTATATGCTGCAAGTGATCCCAAAAGAGGATACAACTTGTGTCCGGGCAATATTTTGCACCCAAAAACGGAAGTATCAGCAGGTTTGCTTTCTGAGCCGGCAGGACAGTTAATGAAAGATTTTTTTGCGGGGAAACGCTAATGTTATATCTTTGCAGCCTCCGATTGAGCTATGGTGTAATGGTAGCACTACAGATTTTGGTTCTGTCTGTCCAGGTTCGAATCCTGGTAGCTCAACAAAGGATGAGCTATGGTGTAATGGTAGCACTACAGATTCTGGCTCTGTCGGTCCGGGTTCGAGTCCTGGTAGCTCAACTTCCCCTGTTTTTTCCTTATAAATTCCAACAATTAAATACAATCAGTTAATTTTGCCGAATGAATAAACTGATTGCCTGTTTTGTCTCCTGTTGTTTTCTTCTGGGAACGTATTTCCCGGCAAACGGACAGTATTACAAAACCGGTGAAGATCCCGCCCGGTTGAAATGGAATCAGTTGCAAGCCGGTCCCTATAAGATCATCTTTCCCCGTGGTACGGATTCCCTGGCTTTCCGTTACGCATGGTTACTGGAACAAGTCACCCCTCATGCTATGGAATCCCTGGAAGCCGATACCCCTTCCATACCCGTGGTTTTGCATCCTTACAATGTAAATAGCAACGGCATGGTTGCCTGGACACCAAAAAGAATGGAACTGATAACCACGCCCCCTTCTTCAGGAACCATGCATAACTGGGAAAAACAACTGACTGTCCATGAAACCAGGCATGTAGCACAAATGCAACGTGCCGGTGAACATTTTTTCCGCGGTTTCAGGTGGTTTTTCGGACAGCAATCGGAAGGCGTGTCTGTTGGCTTGTATTTTCCCCGGTGGCTTCTGGAAGGAGATGCGGTTATAACCGAAACGCTGTTGTCTTCCGCCGGACGCGGCAGGGAAGCCTCTTTCCTGATGCCTTACAAAGCCTATTTTGCAGAAAACAAGTCTTTCTCTTACGATAAATGGCGCTACGGATCCTTCCGTCATTTTATTCCGGATCATTACGCGCTGGGATACATGAAATTATCCGTTGCCACATTGAATGCGGCTGAAGACGCGCTCAGCCGTATATTTACGGATATTACAAAATATCCTTTCTGGCCGTTTATTTACGGCACAACCTTCAAAAAAAATTACGGTTCTTATGCCGTAAAATTATGGAATCCGGCGGCAGATCACTACAAACAGATCTGGCAACAGGATGAAACCCCTGACAATCCTGCAGATCCCGGAACCCGCTTGAACCGCAGTGTGAAGGATTATGTCCGTTACGCCTCTCCGGCTCTTGTCATGCATGAAGACGGGACCGAGCACCTTTATGCCGTAAAATCTTCTTTAGCCAAAACGTCCCGAATTATTCGCTTTGATAAAAATGTTGAGCAAAAAGAACACACCCTGTTTCCGGCCGGGAACATCAATTCATCTTTGAACGCAAACGGCCCTTACCTCTATTGGAGTGAAACGGTCAGCGGATACCGGTGGGCTCACGAGAATTACTCGGTGATCATGAAATACAATGCGGTCACCGGACGCAAACAACAACTGACATCCAAAACACGTTATTTCAATCCGGCTCCCGGCCCCGATAACAAACTGCTGGCTGCTGCGTTTTATAAGCCGCAGGGAGGTTCGCAATTGCACCTGTTGAACGCCATGACCGGCGAACTTATGGAAATTATTGAAATACCGTGCGGTGAGCAAATTACAGAAATTGCATGGAGCAGCATGGATACCCTTATTGTGATGATAACGGGAGAAAACGGCACCGGGATATACAAAATGGACCGGAACTCCGGCCTTCAGACAGTGATCCTGCCGCCTTCTTTTCATTCCCTGGGAGGTTTGCAGTATGCTGCAGGGAAGATATTCTTTAAAAGCGACAGGGTCAACAATACAGACAACATTTTCAGTATGAATGAAGACGGGTCCGGAATACTTCAGCTTACCCGGGCGCGCTTTGGCGCTTTTGATCCTTTGCCTGATAAAACGCCGTCAGGAACATTCCTGTATTATACCAATTATACCACCCGGGGATATCAGCTTACCCGTTTGCATCCGGACAGTCTTGTCAACGCTCCGGCTTGTTTTACGCAGGAACAAGCGGATCCTTTTATACTTTCGGAAAAATCCGGGTTCAACATTGATACACTAAGGGTCCCGGAAAACATTGCTTACCCGGTAAAAAAGTATGGCAAACTGCTGCATGCTTTCAGAATCCACTCCTGGATGCCTTTTTATTTCAATTACGACGAACTGGAAAATTTCACCTTTAAGGAATATTACCGGTCCGTGGCACCGGGTGCTACTATCATGTCACAAAACACATTGGGAACACTTGTCACCACCATGGGGTATTCTTACCACCAGGGATTTCATGCCGGACACCTGAAAGTGAATTATTCAGGATGGTTGCCTGTATTTTCATTCCAGGCAGACATAAACGACAGGTACCATACACATACTTTTTCCGTGCCGGAAAACGGACAGTACAAATGGGCCAGCGACACCTTGAAGACCCCCTGTCTGGAATTTTCCCTGCGTTCTTATATTCCTTTTACTTTCAACAGCCACGGGTGGCAACGAGGACTTGTGCCGCAAATAAGGTATCGTATCTCCAATGACACCTACAAGCATCCCCTGGAAGACAAAACCATTGTAAACCAAATGTTCCAGGCAGGTTTACAATATTATCAAATGATGAACCGTGCACCCCGGGACATTTTTCCCCGCTTTGGCTTCGGCCTGAATGTCCAGACTTCATTTGCCCCGCAAGCTGCGGGACTCTTCACCGGTATCCTGTATATGCAGGCCTACGGGTACCTTCCCGGACTCCTGAGGAACCAGGCTCTCAAATGGAACCTGGGATGGCAGGAACAACAGGATAAGGACAGGTTCTTCTACCTGGGAACATTCATGGCCGCTCCGCGTGGTCTTGATCAACGCATCCTGGCACCCAGAACGTTTACGGCCTCTGTGGATTATGCTATTCCGGTGTGGATTGGAGATCCTTCCATTCCCGATGTGATATATATCAAACGGCTTCAGGTTATACCTTTTGCAGATTACTTGCAAACCCGCCAGAGGGACGGCGTTAAAAACGAATACTGGTCTGTAGGAACGGATCTTCTTATGGATTTTCATTTGTTCAGAATAGGGGTCATGCTTTCTGCCGGGGTTCGCTATGCCTATACGTGTGAGCACAAACACCGCTTTGAATTTTTATTTTCATTTCCCGCTTTTTATTGATTTCACATGAAATTTCTGCGTTTTTTTTCTCCTTACGAATGGTTCCTGCTGTCATCCATCATAATTCTTAATTTCGTCGTTTTTTTTATAACGGGGCAATGGGATGTTTTGTCTGCCATTGCAACAATTTCCGGAGTTTTGTGTGTGGTTCTTGTTGCTAAGGGACACATTTCCAATTACCTTTTCGGATTGATCCAGGTAAGTTTATACACATACCTTTCCTGGGGAGTGGGATATTGGGGAGAAGTAGCCCTCAACGGGTTGTACTACGTCCCCATGCAGTTTATCGGATTTTTCATGTGGAGAAAACGCATACGGGAAGGAAGCAAGACCCGCGTCAAAGCCAAAAACCTGAGCAGGCAGCAACGCATATGGCTGTTTTTTACATGTGTAATACTCATTACCGCAGGCGGACTGTTGTTGAAATATTACAACGACCCGGCTCCTTTCCTGGATTCCACCACCACATTCTTGTCAATTGTGGCCATGTTCCTGATGGTTAAAACATACTCGGAACAATGGTATTTGTGGATCACGGTCAATGTTGCTACTATCATCATGTGGGGAATGGCTTTTATCCGCGAAGGCCAGGCCGGTCATCTTATCATTGCATCCATGTGGTGCGTTTACCTGCTTAATTCCGTTCACGGCTTGATTATCTGGAAAAAGGCTGCCAAAACGTCTTCGCTGACAAATTGACAGACTTTGTGCCGTGGCATTGATTTTGCGTTATCACCCTTCGTTGAGTGAAAACGTATAAAATCAGTATAAACAATCATTTTAAACTTTAACAGAGATGAAAATCAAACCTTTAGCAGATCGAGTAGTCGTTCAGCCGCAAGAAGCGGAAACCAAGACAGCTTCGGGCCTCTACATTCCCGACACCGCAAAAGAAAAACCCCAACGTGGAAAAATCGTAGCAGTAGGCAGCGGTAAAAAAGATGAGCCTATGGAATTGAAAGAAGGTGACATGGTTCTCTACGGCAAATATGCCGGTACAGAGATCAATGTAGACAACGAAGAATACCTTATCATGCGTCAATCGGACGTTTTAGCCATTATCTAAAAAATTAACCCTGTAAAAAACAAATTATCATGGCAAAAGAAATTAAATACAATATTGAAGCCCGTTCCCTCATGAAAGAAGGGGTTGATGCTTTAGCCGATGCGGTAAAAGTAACTTTAGGTCCCAAAGGACGTAATGTGGTTATTGACAAAAAATACGGAGCTCCCCAGATCACCAAGGATGGTGTTACCGTAGCAAAAGAAATCGAACTGGAAGAGCCGTTTGCCAATATGGGGGCACAGATTGTTAAGGAAGTTGCTTCCAAAACAAACGACCAGGCCGGTGACGGAACAACAACTGCTACCGTTCTGGCACAGTCCATTATCAACGTAGGTTTGAAAAACGTTACGGCCGGTGCCAATCCCATGAACCTGAAACACGGGATTGACAAAGCCATTCAATCGGTAGTTGCCAGCCTCAAAAAACAAAGTCAGCAGGTGGGCGACGATCTCTCAAAGATCGAACAGGTTGCCGCCGTCTCGGCAAACAACGACCATTCGATCGGCAAACTGATTGCCGAGGCCATGGGCAAAGTCAAGAAAGAAGGCGTGATAACGGTGGAAGAAGCCAAAGGCACGGAAACGGAAGTGAAGGTTGTCGAAGGGATGCAGTTTGACCGCGGATACATCTCGGCCTATTTCATTACCAATTCGGAAAAAATGGAAGCCGTGCTGGAAAACCCGCAGGTGCTGATCACAGACAAGAAGATCTCCACCATGAAAGACCTGATGCCCCTTTTGGAACCCGTGGCACAGAACGGCCGTTCGTTGTTGATCATTGCCGAGGATGTGGACGGTGAAGCTCTGGCAACCCTGGTGGTAAACCGCCTGCGCGGCACCCTGAAAATTGCAGCTGTCAAGGCTCCCGGATTCGGAGACCGCAGAAAAGAAATGCTGGAAGATATTGCCATTCTGACCGGCGGTACCGTGATCACGGAAGATAAAGGCATCCGCCTGGAATCTGCGACCCCGGACATGCTCGGTTCCGCAGAAAAAGTGGTTATTGACAAAGAAAATACTACCATCGTAAACGGCGGCGGCGAAAAGAAAGCCATTGACCAGCGCGTGGCCCAGATCCGCAAACAAATGGACATTACCACAAGCGATTACGATAAGGAAAAACTCCAGGAACGTCTTGCCAAACTTTCCGGCGGTGTGGCCGTACTTTACGTAGGTGCCGCTTCCGAAGTGGAGATGAAATCCAAGAAAGACCTGGTGGAAGACGCCCTGAATGCTACACGTGCAGCCATTGAGGAAGGTTTTGTGCCCGGTGGTGGCGTAGCCTACATACGTGCCATTGATGACCTGAAAAAAATCAAAACGAAAAACGAAGACGAAGCTACCGGTATAACCATCGTAGCACGTGCCATAGAAGAACCTTTGCGCATGATCGTTGAAAATGCAGGACAGGAAGGCAGCATAGTGGTACAGAAAGTCCGTGAAGGCAAAGAGGACTACGGATACAATGCCTGGACAGGAACATATGAGAATCTGTTCGCTTCCGGCGTCATTGATCCTACCAAAGTAGCCCGTGTCGCCCTGGAAAATGCAGGATCCGTTGCAGGGATGTTCCTGACCACGGAATGCGTTCTGGCAGAAAAGAAAGAAGAGAATCCCCCCATGCCGGCCCCCAACCCCGGAATGGGCGGAATGATGTAATATTCAGCACATTACAAACTTTTGGAACACGGGAAGTTATACTTTCCGTGTTCTTTTTTTTCGTACCTTCGTTCTATGAAGAACAGATGCCTGCTGCCCTGGCTTACTCTTCTTTTGGCGGGCTGCGGGACCCAATCCACGGAAACACCCCGGATCATGGCTTGGGTCTTTGACAAACCGGCAAGCTTATGGGAAGAACGGCTTCCGTTGGGTAACGGAAGGCTGGGAGCTATGCCGGACGGAGGCATCGCAGCTGAAAGTATCATTCTCAATGAAATATCGTTGTGGTCGGGTTCTCCTGCAAACGATCTGAGACAGGGAGCGTACCAGGTACTGCCGGCAATCCGGGAGTTGCTCTATAAAGAACAAACTCCCAGGGCACAGGAGATCATGTACCGTTTCTTCACTTCCCGCACAAGGGGTTCTGAAGGAAGTGGCGGGGCCGGCAATACGTTTGGCAGTTACCAGGTTTTAGGCACATTGTCCCTGGACTTCACCTACGATTCTCCTGTTGCTTCCGTTTCCGGTTATTCCAGAATGCTTGATATTGCCACGGCCACTTCCTTTACGTCATTTAACCTGGAAGGTGTTACTTATACCCGCGAATGTTTTACATCCCTGGCAGATGATGTGATCATTTTGCGTCTTACAGCTTCACAGCCCGGAGCGCTTTCGTTCAAAGCCACGTTAAAGCGTCCTGAACGAGCCCTTGTGCGCGTGGTTGACAGCTGTCTGATCATGGAAGGGTCGCTGGCTTCCGGACAGGATACAATTCCGGGAATGAGGTATTATACCCGTATGGAAATCATCCCGGAAGGTCCCGGCCTTTTGAGCTATACTCAGGACTCCATCATCCTGCAACAGGCAACACAGGCTAACATCATCATTTCCGCTGCAACCGATTTCATGGTGGATTCCATGTCCCTCAGTCCGGATTCATCATACATGTATCGGGCAGATTCCCTTGCACGCAGGGCTGCTGTCAAAGAATATCCCCGGCTGAAAAAGGATCATATTGACACTTATCAGCGTTTTTTTCACCGTGTTCATCTGCATTTACAGGATTCATCCGATTTGTATTTTCAGATGGGAAGGTACTTGCTCATTGCTTCCACCCGTCCCGGATCGCTTCCACCGAATTTACAGGGGTTGTGGACTTCTCACATTCAGACACCCTGGAACGGTGCTTACGATCTGAACATGCATATGCAAATGAATTTCTGGCCTGCTTTAAACACCAATTTACCCGAGTTTCAAAGGCCGCTCGCTGATTTTGCTGCATGGCTTTCCGAAAAGGGAAAACGAACGGCTACCGGATACTACAATGCTCCCGGCTGGACGGTACATGCCCGCACCAACCTGTGGGGATATACCGCACCGGGACACAACACCGCATGGAGTGCTTACAATACAGGGGGAGGCTGGTTGTGCAATCCTTTGTGGGATTACTATCTTTACACGTTGGACGTTGAATACCTGAAAACGGTATATCCCGTGCTGAAAGAAGCTTCACGTTTTTACCTTGCCTCTCTTATGGAAGATCCCGTATACGGATGGCTTGTTCCCGTACCTTCCATGTCTTACGGGAACACGTATTATATCATGGATCAGGAGGTACCCGGGCAATTGTCCGTTCCTTTATTCCTTTGCATGGGATCTACGGCAGACATACAAATGATAAGAGAGCTGTTCTCCAATGTCATTGCTGCCAATCGTATTTTAATGAACACGGAAGATTTTCCGTTTATTTACAAACTGGAAGAAGCCCTGGACAGGCTGCCTCCCTACACGGTAAACGAAATGGGCTGTCTGCGTCGTTGGTTATACGATTATACGGAAGAAGACCTGAGAATGCGAAATGTAACGCATCTTTACGCCTTGTATCCCGGCCAACAGATCACCAACAAAGATTCCGTACTGTTGAAGGCTTGTGCCCAAACATTGGAAAGACGCGGATACGGCGGATCCGGGTGGCAAATGGCATGGAACCTGAATCTCCGTGCACGACTGGAAGACGGAGAGGGTGCTTACAAGGTCCTGAGTGAAATGATGTCTCCGGCTCTGGAAGAAAGTATTTCCCCTTACCTGACAGGAGATCTTTCTGCCATAACACTTCTGGGATCAGGGATGTACCCTAACGGGTTTTCTTCCAATCCGCCATTCCAGATTGACGGGAACCTGGGGGGATGTGCCGGTATTGCCGAGATGTTGCTGCAAAGTCACCGGGGATACATACATGTATTGCCTGCTTTGCCTATGGCGTGGGCGCAAAAAGGATCTTTCAGAGGCCTTTGCGCCCGGGGAGGAGCCGAGGTTTCCTGCAAGTGGGAAAACGGGGAAATACTTGAAATTCAGATTAAAGCCACTTGTGACAATACGTTCACATTAAAAATTCCTGAAAATTTTAACAGGATAAAAAAACAGTATATCGATATCCCGCTAAAAAAAGGAGAAACAATCACTTATCATACAAAAAGTAAAATCAACCGTAAAAAAACATTATGAGATCAGACAAACAAGAACAGGACTTTCGCATAGGCTGTCATCTTTCAGCTTCCGCAGGATACCTTGCAATGGCAAAAACCGCCGTTGAGATAGGCGCCAATACATTCCAGTTTTTTACACGGAATCCTCGTGGCGGAGCTGCCAAACCAATTGATCCGAAAGACATTGAAGCATTCCTTCAGTTTTCAGAAGAAAACCATATCGGACCTGTCCTGGCACACGCATCTTATACCATGAACTTATGTGCCGCCGAAAACCGGATCCGGGAATTTGCGCTCAACACCCTGATGGACGATTTGTTCAGGATGGAATATACCCCCGGAAATCTGTACAACCTGCACCCCGGAAGTCACGTACAACAAGGCGTTGAAAAAGGCATTGCATTGATAGCCGATGCACTGAACGCCGCAATAACAAAAGAGCAAACCACCTGGGTACTGTTGGAGACAATGGCGGGAAAAGGCACGGAGATTGGCCGTAGTTTTGAAGAGATCCGGGCCATTATGGATCGTATTGAGATTCGTGATCGGGTAGGAGTATGCCTGGATACATGTCATATTTTTGATGCCGGATACGATATTAAAAATAATCTGGATGGCGTTTTGGAAAATTTTGACAAAACAATCGGCCTGGAGAGGCTAAAAGCCATTCATATCAACGACACCAAAAATCCGTTTGAAAGTCATAAAGACAGGCATGAAACCATAGGAAACGGTTATCTGGGCCTGGAGACGTTCCGCAAGGTCATTAACCATCCAGCCTTACGACACCTCCCGTTTTATCTGGAAACGCCCAACGAACTGCCGGGATATGCCAGGGAAATCGCTTTGCTGAAAACCGAACGAACCGGGGCATAAGCAGCCAGAAATCCTATTCCCAGAACAACCAGGGAAACCAATACCATATCCGACCATTGAACGTCAACCGGGTAAGCCGTAACCATAAAGCTGCCCGGAAGGGATATCAATCCAAAATGTGATTGTGCAAAACAGAGGAGCAGGCCCGTAATCATACCTGCACCCCAGCCGATTATGGATATCAGCCACCCTTCGGTAATGAAGATCTGCCGGATCAAGGAGGGTCGTGCTCCCATGCTTACCAACACCGCAACGTCTTCTTTTTTCTCCAGAATAAGCATGCTAAGAGAACTCAGCACATTGCAGGAAATAATCAGCAGGATGAATCCCAAAAGCACGAAAATAATGATCTTTTCCGTTGTCATCATTCGGTACAGGGTTTCATTCTGTTGGTAACGGGTAAGTACCGTGTAGCCGTTTCCCAGATGTTCTTTTAATGCTTTGCTTAATGATTTCACACTTCGCGGTTCTTTCACGCGAATTTCCAGATGAGACAAACGATCTCCGTAATCCAGGAGTTTCCGGGCAGTTTCCAGAGATACCAGCAAATGGTCTGAATCGTAATGCTGTTCTACGGCAAAAATACCGGCAGGAAACAATTTTTCCTGCTTCAGGGATGCCATCGGATTGAGCGGTGAAAAAACGGCGTCTTTTTTGGGATAATAGATCCATAAAGGATCAATAAAAGCCACATTCAATCCCAGATTCCCTGCAAGGCCCCTTCCTACTACGGCTTCTTCCAGTTCACCAAACCGAACACTGAACCTTCCGTGTGTCAGATAAGCCTGCAAGGGGGACTGTTTCATGAACACACTGTCAACTCCTTTCATCAGAGCCACTGCCTGTTGGTTTCTGTATTGAAGAAATACTGTCTCTTCAATGACCGGACACAAGGCTTCAATACGTGAATCTTGAAAAATCTCCCCGAAATTCTGTACTCCCGGCATTGTTTTACCTTCTGTACTTCTGATTACCAGATCGGGATCGAAAGCATTGTACATACCCTTTACCAGGTTGTCAAAGCCGTTGTACACAGACAATACAACTACAAGGGCCATGGTTCCCAAACCAATCCCAATAGCACTAATGGCTGAAATGACATTGATGATCTGTCTGGATTTTTTTGCAACCAGGTACCGTCTTGCTATGAAGAAAGCCGTTTTCAACCTTTAGCCGTTTTGTTACTTAAGCAACTCCTCAATGTGTTGGACATAATCCAGCGAATCGTCCAGGAAAAACACCAATTCAGGGACAATTCGTAATTGCCGGGCTACCCGGCGACCCAACTCGCCACGGATGGCTTTGTTTTGTTCTTTTACCTGTTCCAGAACTGCATCGGCCTTTTCAGATGGGAAAACACTTATCCAGGTATGAGCCACAGAAAGATCGGGGCTGATGCGAACCCTTACTACGGATATCATGGCTCCCTGGTAGGATGCCATTCCTTTTTCCCGAAATATTTCCGAAAGATCTTTTTGTATCTGACGAGCTACTTTCAGTTGTCTTGTACTGGTTTCTGTTTCGGGGACTTTCATGATCATACAATCTTTATTATGAAATAATTTTTCTTTCCTTTCTGTACCAACAGGTATTTTCCCTGTATAAGCATGTTTTTGTCTACGGTCAGTTCGGGTGAAGCAATCTTTTCCTTGTTCAGGCTTAAGCCTCCGCCCAGGATTAATTTACGGCATTCGCCTTTGGAAGGAAGCACGGATGTTTCTACGGCAAGCAAATCGGTAATGACCGAAGGCAGTTTGTCTGCCGCGATTTCAAACTGAGGAACACCCTGAAAAACAGACAAGAAAGTACTTTCTTCCATAGCCATCAATTGCTCTTTTACACCGTTTCCAAACAGAACCTGCGAGGCGGCAACAGCTTTGTTATATTCACCGGCCCCGTGTACCATTGTTGTTACACATTCCGCTATAACACTCTGCAGCAACCTTTTGTGCGGTTCTTCCCTGTGTTTGCCGACTGCTTTTTCAATTTCGTCCCGGGATAAAAGAGTAAATATCCTGATGTATTTTTCTGCATCCTGGTCACTCACGTTCATCCAAAACTGGTAGAAAGCATACGGGGTCGTTCGTTCCGGATCCAACCACACGTTTCCCGATTCGGTCTTTCCGAATTTTCCTCCGTCGGATTTGGTGATCAACGGACAGGTAAGTGCGAAACTTTCTCCCCCTTCTTTTCTGCGGATCAATTCGGACCCGGTAGTAATATTGCCCCATTGGTCAGAGCCGCCCATCTGCAATTTGCAGCCGTAATGCTTATAAAGATAGAGGTAATCGTATCCCTGCAGCAACTGGTAAGTAAATTCGGTAAAAGACATTCCTTCCGATTCCTCACCGGTTAGTCTTTTACGTACGGAATCCTTACTCATCATATAATTGACGGTAATATGCTTCCCGATATCACGCGCAAAATTGAGGAACGTATAATCTTTGGTCCAGTCGTAATTGTTCAATAAAAGGGCGCCATTGGATCTGGCCTGGTCAAAATCAAGAAAACGCGTAAGCTGTCGTTTTATACATTCCTGGTTATGCCGCAATGTATCCTCGTTTAAAAGGTTTCGTTCAGAAGACTTTCCGGAAGGATCTCCAATCATCCCCGTAGCACCGCCTATCAGGGCAATGGGCCGGTGTCCGCATTCCTGGAAATGCCGAAGCATCATAACACCCACCAGGTGTCCGATATGCAGAGAATCCGCCGTGGGGTCAATCCCAACGTATGCCGTTGTCATTTCTTTGTTCAACAATTCTTCTGTTCCGGGCATTATATCGTGAATCATGCCCCTCCATGCAAGTTCTGCCACAAAATTATTCTGCTTCATCCTCTGTGTTGGTATGTTTTGTGCAAAGGTAAAGAATAAAAATTTGTACTTTAGTGGGATAATTCATTTTTGTGATGAAGCGACTTTTTATACTATTTTCTCTTGTCTTCCTTTTAACGTCCTGCGAATGGTTCAGGCATCCTGAGGAAGCACCACCGATCACTCAAAAAGTGAACACATATATGCTGGATCTGATGAAAGAAGTATATCTGTGGGAAACGCATATCATGGACACATTTGACATTCGGTATGAATTTGACGAATTTGAGTTTTATGAAAAATTGTGTTACCGGACAGAAGACCGTTGGTCCTTCCTGACCGATGACGTTCAGTCTCTTCTGGAAGGTGGTGAAGGTGTGGAAACCACGTTTGGGTATTCCCTGGCATTCGGCACATTTTCCAACACTGGCAATTATTTTGCCGTTATTCAATACGTATATCCACAAACACCGGCCGGTGAAGCCGGGTTGAAAAGAGGTTCCATTATTATTGAAATGAACGGAAATGCGATTACCCGGGACAATTATTCGGATCTTTATTATTCCTCTTCTCTGAGCCTGACACTGGGAGAACTAAAGGATGATGTTATACACCAAACCGGTACGGTTAATCTTACTGCCCGAAAACAAAACCTGAATCCCGTCATTGCTTCAACCATTATTGATAACGGCTCCCAGAAAACAGGATATATTTGCTATACGGACTTTTTCGGAAATTCCGAGGCTCTTTTTTACCCGGTATTCCAGGAATTCAAAGCTGCCGGGATCACAGACCTGGTTCTGGATCTGCGTTACAACCTGGGCGGGTACCTGAGTGTTGCTGCAGCCCTGGTTGGTGTCGTATGTCCCTCGGAATTCCTGACCGGCAACACGGTACTGATCTCAAAAACATGGAACGATCTCTACCAGGATTATTGGGCAGACAACAATCGGGATGACATGTTGCATGAGTATTTCCCGAAATTTTCAGATGTGCCTGTGAACCTGAATTTATCCCGCATCTATATTCTGACAGGATATAACACCGCAAGTGCTTCCGAATTGACCATCTGCGGACTGGATCCCTATATGGAAGTTATAAAAATCGGAGACGTGACCCGGGGAAAATATACCGCAGCCATGATCTTTAATCCTGAAGAAGATCCGGAAATTGAAAATTGGGGAACCCAGGCCATCGTATACAAATACGCCAATGCAGAAGGTGTAACGGATTTTAAAAACGGATTTTCTCCCGATTACCCGGTAGAAGATGTGCTTATGGGAGAAGTATATTCCCTGGGAGATCCGCGTGAAAATCTGTTTAAAACCGCTCTTTCGCTTATCGGAACAAACGCTCCCGCTACCGCATCCTTGCCCCCCACCCGGAATATTTCCGGGGTGAACTTTGACCGCTCTTTTTCATCTAAAATGAACGAGCTGAACCATCATCTGATTGATTCAAAAAAACCGTAACAACTCTATGAAACCTTACAGATCTCTTCTTTTCCTTACTGCCGTTCTGGTATTCACGGCATTTTCACAGCCTTCTTTTTCACAAACATTCCAACCGGGTCGCACTCCCCTGGAAATACAACTTTCCTCTTTACCGCAGGTTACTGAAGTATTAAGGCTGGAGAGCAGCTCATTTGATGAAAAATACAGGATCCGGGTCCGGCAAATGGTCAATCACGAAGATATCATTTACGGGTTTTTTGAGCAACGCGTTTTTGTAATGCATGCCGGGACTGATCGTCCAACCGTCCTGGTGACCGAAGGATACGGAGCCGATTATGCGGCAAATCCCCGGTATCGTGAAGAATTGTCACGTTTGCTGGATGCCAATCTTATAGTGGTAGAACACCGGTATTTTTCCGAATCCGTTCCTTCTCCCAGATACTGGGAATTTTTAAACGGCCCGCAGGCGATGACTGATTTGCATAAAATCCGTGAAATTTTTGCGACCGTCTATCCCGGAAAATGGATAGCCACCGGAATCAGCAAGGGCGGGCAGACCGCTTTGATGTACAGAACGTTATATCCTGAAGATGTAGATATTACCGTGTCGTATGTAGCCCCGTTGTGCCAGGGTGTTGAAGACGGCAGGCACGAACCTTTTATAGCCCGTAAAGCAGGGACTCCTGAAACAAGAGAAAAAGTCTTGAACTTTCAGAAAGAAGTCCTTATACGCAGGGACAGCCTTATGCCTCTTTTCACAAGTTATTGTGATTCGGCCGAATTAAGTTTTTCAAGACCCGTGAACGAGATCTTTGATTATTGCGTTTTGGAATATTCTTTTGCCTTTTGGCAATGGGGTACGGATCCTGCCAAAATTCCGGCTTCAGACGCTCCCGACAAACTTGTTTTTGCACATTTTATGCAGGTAGCATCTCCCGATTATTTTGTAAGGGATTCTCCTACCATGCCTTTTTTTGTACAGGCTGCCAAAGAATTGGGGTATTACGGTTACGACACAAAACCGTTCCGGTTCAAAGTAGAACGAACCCGTTTTGTTCCCGGAAAACAAAAAAAACGTAAAAACGATTCCGTTTCTGTAAACACTCCCGCTCAAGGAGAATGGGTTACCCGTAAATACCCCGCTATGGAGCTGAAAAATGCGCGGGGATATCTAAAACAACTTTTTTTACCGGACACGTACAAACCCCGTTTCAAAAAAGCATTGTACCGTGAACAAAGCAAGTTTGTAAAAGAAACGGATGCCCGCATGGTTTTCATATACGGAGAATGGGATCCCTGGACAGCTGCAGCCGTTCCCAATCCCGACAAACCCAATATTTTGTACTACGTGGAACCCGGGGGAAGCCACCGCGCCCGGATTTCAACACTGCCTGAATCCATGAGAAACGAATTGTTGCAACAATTGCAGGTCTGGTTGAACGAATAATGATGATATGGATCCTTTTATCCCGCTTACCGTAAGTGATAAAGAACTCCTTGACCCGTACCTGAAAAACTCCGGCAAATCCGGTTCTGAATACGCTTTCTCTACCCTGTATATGTGGTCAGGAATATTTCACACTTTTCATAATTCAGTACAGACAGAGAATGATTCCCTGCTTGTGATCCGTAGCCGTAAAGATGAAAGCACCCCGTTTCATTACTTATACCCCTTAAGTCTGAAGGGTCCCGTGCCGCCACAAACGGCTATGTCTGTTCTGGAAAAAATGTCCGGAAACGATCCCTTTTTACTGGGAGGACTTTCACATAGCGAAGCCGCCATGCTGGAATCCGGGTTTCCTGATACATTTATCATTCAACCTGTCAGAGACTCTTTCGATTATATTTACGACATAAGTGACCTGACCCATCTGAAAGGTAAAAAATTACAATCAAAAAGAAATCATCTAAATGCATTTCTGAATAATTATCCGCATTATGAATTCCTGCCCATTACAGAAGCTGACATTGCCGATTGCCTGGTAATGAATGATCAATGGTGCAAGATCATGGGATGTATATACAATCTGGAGATGGAAGAAGAGATTTGTGCCGTGCACAGGGCCTTCAGGGCATACCGGACATTAGGCCTGGAAGGCTTCATGATAAAACTTGACGGACATATCATCGCCTATACGTTGGGGGAACCTTACAGAAAGGACACGTACCTGGTGCATGTAGAAAAAGCGTTCCCCGAATATCGTGGAGCGTATCAGGCTATCAATCAATTGTTTGTGAAATATATTGCGGAGAAATACCCTGACGTAAAATACATAAACCGGGAAGATGATGCCGGAGACAAAGGCCTTCGTCATGCAAAAATGAGTTACCGGCCCGCCTTGCTTCTGGAAAAGTATATGACAAAGATCACCCCACCAACCAGACCATGACATGGTCTTCCAGCAAAAGATATTCCAGGGTAAAAGTTTCTTCTATGCCATCCTTGTGGTAGAAAACGGCATCTAATTCACCTTCTTCTTTAGGTGAAAATCTGCTGATTTTCATTTGCTCTATAAAATCCACATCGGGTTGGGACATATATTTGTACAACGCTTCCTTGGCACTCCAGATCAGTGCCAGTTGCAATTCGCGTACTTCCGGTTTGTCGGAAAGAAATTCCTTTTCTTCTTCTCCGACCGCCTTTTTTTCAACGGCAGAAAAGTTTCTTTTTAGTGATTCAATATCAATTCCCACGCTGTTTTCCGGGTGGGTTAGAACAGTGGCAAAGCGCCGTGTGTGTGCAATGCTGATCTCAATTATGGAGTTTTGTAAAAACGGCCTTCCGTTCTCATGATATCCCAGGTAAACCTTTTCTTTAAAGATGGTATCCAGAATGGCTCTTACGGCCAGTCGTTCCAAACGTCTTTGAGGATTGGTAATGTACGAAAGTTCTTCCTGTTCATCATTCGGAAGAACACACAATGTTTTTAATTGCTCTTCGGGTTCGGTAATCTCCCAAACGGCAATTTCTGCTCCATTTTTAAATTTTTCCCTAAAAAACAGTCCCATAAACGAGCGGTAAAGATAACAACAAAATTTAAATCCTGAATAATCCGAAAACAGCTGAACCGCTGCCCGTCATGGACGCGAATACTGCACCTTCCGTGTACAATGCTGTTTTGTATTCTTCTATCTGGGGATGTTTCTCAAAAACCGTTTCTTCAAAATCATTTTCCACAATGTATTTCCACGAATCTATAGGTTGCATTAGAAGATCTTTCAATGCCGTATTGTGCTTTTTTAATCTGAGACCTCCGTAAGCCATGGCCGTAGATACAGAAACAGGTGGAAAACGCACTTCTATACGGTACCGGGTCAGGTCCGGATCAAAAGGCGTCAGGACATCTCCCCTGCCTGTTGCCAGATAAGGTTCATAGGGAGTGCTTTGAAGAAAAAAAGGAACATCGCTTCCCAGTTGCAGGGCATAATGATGTATTTGCCGGACTGTCAGCCCCAGGGAAAAATGTTTATTCAGCAATTGAAGACAAAAAGCCGCATCTGAAGAACCTCCGCCCAAACCGGTACCGGGCGGTATTTGTTTGTAAAGGTGAATATCCACCGGGGAAATATCGAAATCCCGGGCTATCAAACGGTAGGCTTTTACGCAAAGGTTTTCTGATTCAGGACCCGGCAACGGCAATCCGTACATAAATAAGCGGACGTTCCTGCCTTTTCCCCCGGCATCCGAAATTTCAAGAATATCACACAACTTATGAGGCACAAACAGTGTTTCTATATCATGGTAGCCGTCTGCGCGCTTTCCCAACACGTGCAATCCCACATTGATCTTGGAATAAGGATAAACTACTGTAGTGGCCATATAGCAAGGGTTAACCGCACTTTGAGAACCCGCAGCTCATACACAGCAGGCACCCTTCCTGGTATACCAGATTTTGCGATCCGCATTTTTCACACAACGTTCCGGAAGTGTCTTTGGTCCCGTTTGGAATGTATCTTTTCAGGGCCCTTTCAACGCCGGTTCTCCAATTGTTAATCGTCTGACTGTCCAGTTCCAGCGAAGAGACCAGGTGGACCACTTCCTCCACGGGAAGCCCGTTTCTCAACACGCCCGAAATCAGCTTGGCATAATTCCAATAAGCCTGATTGAACATATGCGATATTCCTCCTACCGTATTGGGATACCCGTATTTGTCGATGAAACGGAAATCGTAACGGGATCCTTTTTCTTCAACCACTTTGATAACCTGCCCCATGGTAACTGATTTGGGAATCACACGTGTGTCTTCATCCAGTTTCCCGGTAAAAATTTCGTATGGCCGTCCCTGGTACAACCCCACAAAGGCGATCCATTGTTCATTGGCGTTTTTGAACCGGATTATCTCAGCTTCCAAAGCTTCCGGCCTATCTTTGGGCAGGGATTGTATTTTCTTTTTATCCTGCGAATCGGAAGAAATAAGCACCCCCGAACGACTTCCTTCCCGGTAAACGGTGACGCCTTTGCATCCCCATTCCCATGCGGTTTTGTAAACCTTCGCCACCATATCTTCCGTAATATCGGCCGGCAAATTTACCGTAACACTGATGGAATGATCCACCCATTTCTGCAATTGTCCCTGCATTTTAACCTTTGCAACCCAGTCCACATCATTGGCTGTTGCCTTGTAATACGGAGATTCCTGAACCAATTTTTGCAAATCATCTTTGTCCATGCCAATAACGGCGTTTCTGTCATGACCGTTTATTTCTGCCCAATCCAGGAATTTGTGGTGAAAAACGTTGTATTCTTCGAAAGCATCACCCATTTTATCGGTATAAGCTACCGTAACGTTTTTATCATTCGGGTTGACCTTCTTACGACGCTGATAAACAGGCATAAACACCTGTTCAATTCCACTGGTGGTTTGTGTCATAAGGCTGGTGGTCCCCGTTGGTGCTATGGTCAGCATGGAAATGTTGCGGCGTCCGGTTTTTTCCATCATTTGATAAAGGGGTTCATCCTCCTGTCGGATCCTTTCTATCATTGGATTCCTGAGTTCCCGGTTAGGATCGTATATGGGGAATGCGCCTCGTTCCCCGGCCATGATCACCGAAGACCGGTATGCCGTGAGAGCCAGTGTTTTCTGAACCTGGACACCTACCTGTATAGCCTCCTCCGAGCCGTAACAGAGTCCAAGGGCAGCCAGCATGTCTCCTTCCGCTGTAATGCCCAGTCCCGTACGCCTTCCTCCCATACTTTTTTCTTTTATCTTCATCCACAATTCACGCTCGTTTCTTTTGATTACCTCGTCTTCCGGGTCTCTGTCTATTTTTGCAATGATGGCATCAATCTTTTCCATCTCCAGATCTACCAAGTCGTCGTTCAAACGCATGGCTTTCATAACATGGTCTTTGAACAACGCCATATCAAACCTGGCGTTTGCCGTAAAAGGATTTTCCACATAGGAATACAGGTTGATGGCAATCAGCCGGCAAGAATCATAAGGACAAAGCGGAATCTCACCGCAGGGATTCGTACTTACCGTCTTATATCCCAGGTCCGCATAACAGTCGGCAACGGATTCCCGTGTTATGGTGTCCCAGAAAAGCACTCCGGGTTCCGCCGATTTCCATGCATTGTGGATAATCTTTTTCCAAAGGGCGGCAGCATCAATTTCCTTTTTATATTTTGGAGTCGTTGCCTCTACTGGATATTGCTGTACATATGTTTTACCGGCAAGAACCGCTTGCATGAAATCGTCATCAATTTTCACGGAGACATTGGCACCGGTCACTTTGTTTTGTTCCAGTTTGGCATCAATGAACTGTTCCGCATCCGGATGTTTAACCGAAATGGTGAGCATAAGAGCTCCCCGTCTCCCGTCCTGGGCAACTTCGCGTGTAGAATTGGAATAACGTTCCATAAAGGGAACCACTCCCGTAGAGGTAAGGGCCGAGTTTAACACCGGAGACCCTCCCGGCCGGATGTGCGACAGATCGTGACCCACACCGCCCCGACGTTTCATCAGCTGAACCTGTTCTTCATCTATTTTTAAAATCCCGCCGTAAGAATCGGCCTGGTTCTGATGACCTATCACAAAACAATTGGATAAAGAAGCTACCTGGTGATCGTTTCCGATCCCGGACATGGGCCCTCCCTGGGGCACCACGTACTTGAAATGATCCAGCAATTCAAAAATTTCCTCTTCGCTCAGGGGATTGGGGTATTTTTTTTCTATCCTGTAAAACTCCCGCGCCAGTCTCCTGTGCATATCCTCGGGAGTGCGTTCGTAAAGATTGCCAAAAGAATCTTTCATGGCGTACTTATTGATCCAAACCGAGGCGGCCAGCTCGTCGCCGTTAAAATACTCCTTTGTTTTTTTCAAGGCTTCCTCATAGGGAAAAACTGCCTTTGCATTCTTGACTTCAGAATCCATCGCGCTGTAAATAAGAAGGTTACTAAATAATAATTGTTTTCCGGCGGAAAAGGGAATTGCAAGTTAGCTCAATCGTTGCTGGATTAACAGAGGCACAGTAAAAAGATATGCACAAAATTTTTAACAACAATGCATCGTGCAGTTGGAGCATTTTGTAAACTCCCCACGCAGCCTGCTTTCCACCATTTTTTCCAGTCTTTCACGGATGGCCCGGGTTCGGATACCGGCCAGGACATCTTCTACAAAAGCCATTTGCTGGAGCATTTTTGCCTGAGCTAAAGGAATACCTCTTGAACGCAAGTAAAAAAGGCCCATTTCGTCCAGACGGCCAATACTGGCACCGTGTGAACATTTTACGTCGTCGGCATAAATTTCCAGTTGCGGTTTTGTAGTGACTTTGGCGTTATTGGTAAGCAGTAAATTGTGATTTGCCTGATAGGCCTCGGTTTTCTGAGCCCCCGGAGCCACTTTTATGGCTCCATTGAATGAACCCCGGGAAAAGTTATCCAAAATCCCTTTGAATAATTGACGTGAATAACACTCAGGAGCATTGTGATCAACGGAAATATCGTAATGTATTTGTTGTTCCCCGTCAGCCAGATAAAGTCCATCCATACGGCAAACCGCCCCGGGATGGTTCATCACGGCATGAAGCTTATTGCTAATGATGCCGCCGTAAAGGCTTAAAACGTGACAGTCCAGGGCCGCTCCCTTATCCAGGGTTGCCGTAAGATCCAGCCAGTACCGGGAACGAATGTGTTCATTCTGCATGAACAGGATATCAAGACGGGCGTTTTCTCCAAGAGTGATCTTGGAAAAACGGGAAGTCCTGTACAGATGTTCTTTTAATGTATGATCGCACACAATAATCTGAATTCCGGATCCCGGCTCCAGCGTCCATTCGTTGGTGAACTCCAAAGGACGGGAAAGGTTTTCGCTCCTTACACTTATGATCTGTATGGTTTCCCCAAAGTGATCCCCCTTGATATGCAAATGCAATCCTTTATCATCAGGCCCTCTTTTAAGGGTTATCCCGTTTGTTTCATTTTCGTCTTCCTGAAGTATGCCGTCCACCAGGAAAACCTGCCTGATTTTCTCATCAGGCACGGTACAGCGGAAAGCACGCCTTACTTCAGGCATATAGGTGTATTCTTTCATTTTCCGTTAATAAGATGGTCGTAGCCCTTTGTTTCTACTTCCAGCGCCAGCTCTTTTCCGGCCGTTTTAATAATCTGTCCCCTGTAAAGTACATGTACGATATCCGGGACAATATAGTCAAGCAATCTTTGGTAGTGCGTTATAACAACAAAAGCGTTTTCTTTTGTTTTCAATTTGTTAACCCCCTGGGCCACTACCCTCAGGGCATCCACGTCCAAACCGCTGTCCGTTTCGTCCAGAATGGCCAGGGTCGGTTCCAGCATAGCCATTTGAAATATTTCATTCCTTTTTTTCTCTCCTCCTGAAAATCCCACATTTACACCGCGTCCCACAAAAGAAGGATCCATTTCCACAACGGCCATCTTATCCCTCATGATCTTGAGAAATTCACCTGATGAAAGAGGCGGAAGGTTTTTGTACTTGCGTTGTTCGTTGATGGCCGCTTTCATAAAATTCACAATGGTCAGTCCCGGAATTTCAACAGGGTACTGAAACCCAAGGAAAAACCCCAACCGGGCCCTTTCCTCCGGAGCCATTGCAAACAGGTCTTTCCCCATAAACGTGGCAGAGCCCCCTGTTACGGTAAACGTTTCCCGGCCGGCCAGTACAGATGCCAGCGTGGATTTGCCGGACCCGTTGGGCCCCATAATTGCATGAATTTCACCCGGGTTAATATCCAGGTTGATTCCCCTGAGGATTTCTTTCTCCCCTATGCTTACACATAGATCTTTAATACTTAACATAACTGTTTCTGTTTTTCCCATTCCTTTTTCCAGTGAATAACACCAATAATATTGAACGCCAGGAAGAACGCCGCTACAATAGGCATGAATACCAGTCCGGCGGAAATATACAATATCACATTCCCGATATTCAACGCCACCCAGAACACCCAGCATTCCCATTTTTTCTGGGCCGCCAGAACCTGTGCCGTAAGCATCAGCCCGGCAACAGAAGCGTCCAGGTATGGAGACCGCGCAGGCGGAAACACATCCGATATCAAATGGAGCCTTGTAAGGATGAATCCCCAAACCAAGACAACGGTCACCAGGAACAACAGGTACATGATACGCTGTTTATTGGTTAGAAAGGTAATGTGCAGCTGGTTTTTTTTATTCTTTTCGTTTTTTCGCGGCCGGGTCCACCTGTACAGTCCGTAAATGTTTATTCCCAGGGAAATGGGTTGCAACAACATATTGGTATAAAGGTTCTTCTGAAGAAACATCAGAAAGAGCAAGGCCGTATAAACAAACCCTATCCAGTAATTCACGGCCCGGGCCAGGCTGGCCAGAAAGACAGACGTCAGACCGAAAATCACGGCACAGAATTCCAGGTAGGAAATTCCCTGACCTCCAATAACAAAAAATATGTTGTGCAGATTAAAAAATTCTTTCATAACTATCCAACGGAGCCTTCCAGAGAAAGACTCAATAATTTCTGTGCCTCAACGGCAAATTCCATAGGCAGTTTATTCAGGACTTCTCTGGCATAGCCGTTTACTATCAAACCCACGGCATCTTCCGGTCCTATACCTCTCTGCAAACAATAAAAAAGCTGATCCTCCCCGATCTTGGATGTAGTAGCCTCGTGTTCCACGACTGCCGTATCGTTTGCATTTTCTATGACAGGAAAAGTATGGGCTCCGCACTGATCCCCCAACAAAAGAGAATCACATTGAGAATGGTTGCGTGCATTATCAGCTCCCGGCATGACTTTCACAAGTCCCCGGTAAGCATTTTGACTTTTGCCCGCAGAAATACCTTTGCTCACGATCCGGCTTCGGGTGTTCTTTCCAATATGGATCATTTTGGTTCCCGTATCTGCCTGCTGGTAATTGTTCGTTACCGCAACTGAATAAAATTCACTGATTGAATTGTCTCCTTTTAATATAGTGGCAGGATATTTCCAGGTAATGGCCGATCCCGTTTCCACCTGTGTCCAGTACAGACGCGAATGGTTCCCCTTACAAATCCCCCGCTTGGTTACAAAGTTGTATATACCGCCTTTCCCGCTTGCATCTCCCGGGTACCAGTTCTGAACCGTCGAATACTTGACTTCTGCATCCTGCATGACCACAATTTCCACAACTGCAGCATGCAGCTGGTTCTCATCCCTTTGCGGAGCTGTACACCCTTCCAGGTAACTCAGATAAGACCCTTCCTCCGCCACAATGAGCGTTCGCTCAAATTGCCCGGTCCCGCGTGCATTTATGCGAAAATAGCTGGAAAGCTCCATGGGACAGCGCACGTTTTTGGGAATGTAGCAGAAAGATCCGTCGGAAAATACCGCCGAATTGAGCGCAGAAAAGAAATTGTCCCCGGAGGGCACCACACTTCCCAGATACTGCTGCACAAGAGCGGGGTAATCTCTTACCGCCTCGGAAAAGGAACAAAAAATAATCCCTTTTTCTGCAAGGGTTTCCTTGAATGTGGTTTTTACAGAGACCGAGTCAAAAATGGCATCTACCGCCATTCCCGCCAAAACGTTCCTTTCATGCAGGGGAATCCCCAGTTTGTCAAACGTTTCTGCCAATTTGGGGTCCATTTCCTTATTTTCAGATCCGGGTACCAATTTTTTGGGGGCTGCATAATAAATAATATCCTGGTAATCTATCGGCGGAATCGTCAAATGAGCCCATTGCGGCATTTTCATGGTTTGCCATTTGCGAAAAGCATTCAGGCGGAATTCAAGCAACCAGGCCGGTTCTTCTTTTTTCTGCGAGATCAAACGGACAATATTTTCATTCAGGCCCTTAGGAAACAACTCCTGTTCCAGATCCGTCTCAAAACCGTGCTCGTATTCGCTTTCGGCAATCTTTTTGATTATGGCGTCCTGATTTTCATTCATAGCCCGCAAATATACCATCTTTTCTTTATTTTTGCGGTATGAACACTAAAAAAGAGCCCCAACGAACACCCATATCAGAACTGGGTAAATACAAACTGATTGACAGGCTTTCAGCTAAGTTTATTTCAAGTAATGAATCAACACTGCAAGGTGTAGGAGATGATGCTGCAGTAGCCTGTTTCAAAGAGTCTTTAACCGTTTCGGCCCAAAAGCTTTCACTGGAAGGAACAGACTTTGACCTGTGTTATTTTCCACTGAAATTTGTGGGCTATAAAACAGCCATTCATGCCATGGGACAGGTTATGGCTATGAATGCCGTTCCGCTTCAATTGCTTGTAAGTGCGGGCGTTTCACAACGATTCCATGTGGAAGATCTGGAAAGTCTGTTCCTGGGAATCGGAGCGGCTGCAAAGCTTTACGGTGCCGATATAGTAGCTGTTGACATTCAGTCTTCTTTCACAGGACTTACATTGTCCGTAACAGCCGTAGGTGAAGCGGATGCCGGGCTGCTTACCCGCAGGAGCGGTGCCCGTGATACCGATCTGATCTGCCTGAGCGGAAACGTAGGCGCTGCTTACATGGGCCTGAAACTTCTTGAGCGCGAAAAACGGGTTTTTACAGGGGAATCAGAAAACGACGAAATGCCCAAACTGAAAGGTCATGAATACATTCTGGAACGTTATCTGAAGCCGGAATTGCCAAAAACCTTGTTGGAAAACCTACGGAAAGACGACATGACTCCTACTTCCATGTGCCTGTTAAGCAGCGGCTTGTCACATGGCGTTTTAAGTATCGCTCAAGCTTCCGGCACGGGAGCCAAATTATTCCTGGATAAAATACCCATTGCCCGGGAAACCTTTGAATTTGCCGAAACCGAAAAAGACCTCTCCCCAATCGTAGCGGCCCTGAACGGCGGAGATGATTATGAAATGCTCTTTACCCTGCCCCTGAATTCATACGGTGCACTAAGCAAGGAATACAACATCGATATCATAGGACACATCTGTCATGCATCCCTTGGATACAAGCTTGTAACGCCGGAAGGCCGGGAGCTTCCGCTGGAAAGTCCCGGCATGTAATCATGTTTAAAAATTGATTTCGGGAGGCGTTTCCGCTCCTTCAGCAGCCTTGAAATATGCCTTGGGCTGGAAATTTCTGAAACCGGCCACAATGGAATTCGGGAATTTCCGGATAAGTACGTTGTAGGCCTGTACCACCTGGTTGAAAGTACGTCTTTCAACAGCTATGCGGTTTTCGGTTCCTTCCAGCTGTGCCTGCAATTCCAGAAAATTCTGGTTGGCTTTCAACTCGGGATACCTTTCCACCACTACCATCAGACGACCCAGAGACTGACTCAGGTTGTCCTGCGCATTTTGAAAAGCCGCCATACTTTCTTCCGTAAGATTCGTGGGGTCTATTGTCACCGACGTTGCTTTTGAACGGGCTTCAATGACTGCTTCCAGGGTGCTTTTTTCAAAATCCACTGCTCCTTTTACGGTATTTACCAGGTTGGGGATCAGATCCGCACGACGCTGGTATACATTTTCCACCTGAGCCCATGCCTGAACTGCCTGTTCTTCGGCCTCCACCATTTTGTTGTTAAGCCTTACGAACCACAGAACCAAAATGCCGATAATGGCAATAACAATGATCCAGATTGTACCTTTTTTCATTTTTCTTATTGTATTAATTGATAATCCAGTTGCTTCTGCTCCAAATTAGCGCGGTCTACACGAATTCTCACTTTTTGTCCCAAACTGTATAATTTACCGGTATGTGAGCCGGTCAGGGTAAGGGTTTCCTTGTCATAAACGTAATAATCATCCTTCAATTCACGTACGGCCACCATGCCTTCCACCTGTGTCTCTTCCAGTTCCACATACATGCCCCATTCTGTCAGGCCGGTGATAACACCGTCAAATTCCTGTCCCACTTTATCCTGCATGTATTCAACCATTTTGTATTTTATACTGGCCCTTTCAGCTTCCGTAGCCAGTTGTTCCCGCTGCGAAATATGGGTACACATGGCTTCCATATGATCCGGCGACGCATTTTTTTCTCCGTTCAGATAATCCCAGAGCAACCGGTGGACCATAAGGTCTGAATACCGGCGTATGGGAGATGTGAAATGCGTATAATGATCAAATGCCAAACCGTAATGTCCCACATTTTGAGTCGTGTAATGTGCCCGGGCCATGGAGCGCAGGGCCATGATCACAATGCCCCCCCCTTCCGGCTTTTCACGTGCCGTTTCAAGGAGCTTATTCAGTTCCCTGGCATAATCCCTGACGGTCTTCGTTTTTTTCATGTCATACCCAAAATGGTGCACAAAATTCTGAAAAGCGGTCATTTTGTCTTCTGCAGGCGGTTCATGTACCCGGTAAACAAACGGTAACGGATTCCCGTTTTTCTTCCTTTTTCTTTCAATAAATTCAGCCACTTCGCGATTCGCCAGCAACATAAATTCTTCAATCAGCCAGTGGGAATCAAGCTGTTCTTTTACCCGGATGTTTACGGGCGCACCTTTTTCATCCACCTGAACCTTAACCTCCGGTCTCTCAAAAGCAATGGCTCCCCTGCGGAAACGTTCTTTGCGCAGGCGGTGTGCCAGCGCATGCAGGAAAAACAATCCGTCCCGTATGGGTTCAGGAACCGGGCCCGAGTCTGTCATCACATCGGGGACCTTGTCCAGCACAGCCTGGGCTTCTTCGTAAGCCATCCGGCAGGAAGAGCGAATAACGGTTCTCCCGAACCAGCGGGAAACGACTTTGTAATTGTTGTCAAAGCTGAATACCGCCGAAAAACACAATTTGTCTTCGTGAGGCCGCAAAGAACAAAGCTTGTTGGACAATTTTTCCGGAAGCATGGGCACTGTCCGGTCAACCAGGTAAACGGAGTTTCCTCTTTCGTAAGCAGCCTGATCCATCAAGGTTTCCGGTTTAACGTAGTAACTTACGTCGGCAATGTGTACACCTACTTCCATAAGTTCGTTGCTTTCACCTGTTCTTCGGAAAGATAGCGCATCGTCGTAATCTTTGGCATCTGCAGGGTCTATGGTGAAGGCAGGGACATCCCTGAAATCGCGGCGGTTTTCAAATTCCCGGGCCGTCAATCCGTCTTCTGTGTTTTCAGCCTCTTCTTCCACTTCCCGTTCAAAACGATAAGGCAATCCGAATTCTGCCAATATGGCGTGCATTTCCGTATTGTTTTCCCCGGGAATTCCCAACACATCGGTAATTTTTCCCAGAGGAAGGTTGTTTCTCTGGTCCCATCCGGTAACCAACACGGCCACTTTCTGCCCGTTTTTGGCTTCGTTCAATCCATCCCGGACCACCTGTATGTCAAAAGGCATGTTTTTGGAATCCGTGATTACATAAGCTTCTTTATTCACAATCTGAACAATGCCTATATAAGGTTTTGAAGAACGTTCCAGAATGTGTATCACTTCGCCTTCGTTTTTCCTTCCGTTTTTGGTTGCCCTGGGAATAGCCGCCACACGCACGGTATCTCCGTGCAGTGCACCGTTCAACTTTCTGGCCGGAAGAAAAATGTCGTCAACCGGAGCTTCTCCCTGAACGGTGTTGACCAGGAGAAAAGCAAAGCCTTCCCGGGTCATACTCAAGGTCCCGGTATATTCTTTAGCGCGGGAAGTTTTTTTGTTTTGTTTGTTTCTGCGGTCTTTGTGCGATCCGCCTTTTTTATAGTTTCTTCTACTCATAATATGGCGCAAATGTACTTAAATCTTTTCGTACCTTTGTATGTTAAATTTCTGATCTATGAAAAATGTACTTTTAATGATTCTGGATGGCTGGGGAGAAGGCAAACATGACCGGACAAATGCAATATATACTGCAGGTCAGCCACATATTGACAAACTTCGTGCCGCTCATCCGCACAGCACACTGAGCGCTTGCGGCGAAGACGTGGGCCTTCCCGAAGGACAAATGGGCAACTCGGAAGTAGGCCATTTGAACATAGGTGCCGGCAGGATCGTATACCAGGACCTTGTGAAGATCAACAGGGCCTGCCGTGACGGATCCATCCGTGAAAACAAAGAAGTAAAAGACGTATACCAATATGTGAAAACTACCGGGAAAGCCCTCCATTTGATGGGTCTTGTATCGGAAGGCGGAGTACATTCGTCAATGGAACATCTTTTTGCGTTTCTGGACATTGCTGCACAATACGGGTTGACCAAAGTCTATGTGCATTGCCTTATGGACGGACGGGACACGGATCCATTCAGCGGAAAGGGATATGTTGAAAAACTGCAAAAACACATGGAGGCCACCACGGGAAAAATCGCCAGTGTGATCGGACGTTATTATACCATGGACCGGGACAAAAGATGGGACCGCGTAAAAGCCGGGTATGATTTGATAGTCCACGGCAAGGGAATGCCTTTTGCCGATGCCGCCGACGGAATAGAACAAAGTTACAAACAAGGAGTTACCGATGAATTCATTAAACCGTTGGTATGTGTGGATGAATCCGGGATTCCGGTAGGGACTCTTGAAAAAAACGATGCCCTGATCTTTTTCAATTTCCGCAACGACCGGGCCCGTGAGATCACTCGTGTCCTGACCCAGGAAAACATGCCGGAGCATGAAATGTACACCGTTCCCCTGTACTATTGTTGCCTGACCCCATACGACGATACATTCAAAGGGCTTCACGTGCTTTTTGATAAGGAAAAAGTGAAAGAAACCATAGGGGAAGTCGTAAGCCGGGAGGGACTGTCCCAGCTGCGCATAGCTGAAACCGAAAAATACGCACACGTTACTTTCTTTTTCTCCGGAGGCAGGGAAGAGGTGTTTCCCCTGGAAGACCGGATCCTTGTTCCTTCACCAAAGGTGGCCACATACGATCTGAAACCGGAAATGAGTGCCCCACAGGTGGCGGATAAGATCATAGAAGCATTGAACAAGAAAAAATATTCTTTTATCGTTCTCAATTTTGCCAATGGCGACATGGTTGGCCATACAGGCGTTTATGACGCCATTTGCCAGGCTGTCAAAGCAATCGATCAACTGGCATTCCGGGTGGCTGAAACGGCCCGTGAAAACGGATATTCTGTTATTATCACCGCAGACCACGGAAATGCAGACAATGCAGTAAACCAGGACGGATCTCCCAACACGGCCCATTCGCTGAACCGCGTTCCTTTCATAGTTATGGATCCCCGCGTGGAAAGCGTGCAAGACGGCATCCTGGCAGACATAGCTCCCACCGTTCTGGATTTGATGGGAATTGATGCTCCTGACGCAATGACAGGAAAATCCCTCATTCGAAAAAAGTAATCCTTTATGCCTTCTTTTGTTCACCTTCACGTTCACACCCAATATTCCATCCTTGACGGAGCTGCTTTCATTCCGCAGCTTTTCGTAAAAGCCCATGCTGACAAACAAGCGGCACTGGCAATAACCGATCACGGAAATATGTTTGGTGTCAAGGAATTTCTTGATACCGCAAAAAATTACCCTGATATAAAACCCATCGTGGGTTGTGAAGTATATGTTGCACCGGAAGGCCGGCTTTTGAGAAAAAACAAAGAAGAAGCCACCACTTGTCATTTGGTTTTGCTGGCCAAAGATCAGCAGGGATACCGGAACCTGATCAAGCTGGTATCCAAAGCCTGGATTGAAGGGTTTTATTACAAACCCCGGATTGATCACGAACTCCTGGAACAATACCACGAAGGCCTGATTGCCATGAGTGCCTGTCTTGCCGGGGAATTGCCCCGGCTAATCCTTGCCGATAAGCTCAAAGAGGCCTCACAACTGATTCTATGGTACAAACAATTGTTCGGCCAAGATTATTACATTGAACTCCAGCGCCACAATACTAAGCTGGATATTGAAAACGCCAAGACGTGTTACACGCTTCAGAAAAAGATAGAACCGCATCTGATTGCACTTGCACGGGAACACAACGTAAAACTGGCAGCTACCAATGACGTTCATTTTGTCAATGCGGAAGACGCCCCGGCTCATGACCGGCTCATTTGTGTAGCCACCAATGAAGATGTGGCAGATGACAACAGGAAGATCCGCTATACCGGCGAAGAATACCTGAAATCTTCCCTGGAAATGTCCGAATTGTTTTCCGACATCCCGGAAGCCCTGGCCACAACACTGGAAATTGCCGATAAAGTAACGCCCTTTGAAATTGACCGAAAACCGCTGCTGCCTCACTTTGACATTCCGCAGGAGTTTCCCGACTCCAACGCGTACCTGCGCCATTTGACCTACCTGGGAGCCGAACGTCTCTACGGCCAAATTACCCCCGAATTGCGAAACCGCATTGATCTTGAGTTGGATACAATTTCCGAGATGGGGTTTCCCGACTATTTCCTTATTGTTAGTGACTTCATACGGGCTGCCCGGGAAATGGATGTGTGGGTGGGTCCCGGAAGGGGCTCTGCTGCAGGATCCGTGGTTGCTTATTGCCTGGGTATTACCCTGGCCGATCCCATCCGTTACGGGTTGTTGTTTGAACGTTTTTTAAACAAAGAAAGGGCTTCCCTGCCCGACATTGACATTGACTTTGCCGATGACGGACGCTGGAAAGTTCTACAATACGTTGAAAACAAATACGGCAAAGACCACGTATCGCATGTGGTCACATTCGGAACCATGGCAGCACGCAGTGCCATAAAGGATGTCGCCCGGGTGCAACGATTGCCCCTTGCCGAAGCGGAAAGGCTGGCCAAACTTATTCCCGACCGGCTTCCCGAAAAAGACGGACGTCCGCAAAAAATCAACATTGAAAATTCGCTCAGATACGTACCCGAACTGCAGGAAGCCTTGCATTCAGAAGACCCCCTGCTCAGCTCCACCCTGGAATATGCCCGCAAACTGGAAGGCTCTGTCAGGAATACAGGCGTGCACGCCTGTGCCATTATCATTGGACCTGAAAACCTCACCAATCATATTCCGCTTTCCACAGGAAAAGACAAAGACACGGGAGAGGACACCCTGGTATCCCAGTACGAAGGTTCGCTGATAGAACAAGTGGGTATGCTGAAAATGGATTTCCTGGGTCTCAAAACACTTAGCATCCTGAGAACTGCAGTAGAAAACATCAAAGTCAACCACAACATTGACATTGATGTAAACGACATCCCTCTGACCGACGGACCTACTTATGAATTGTTCAGTCGCGGAGATACAGTAGGCGTCTTCCAGTTTGAAAGCGACGGTATGCGCAAATGGCTCAGGGAACTAAAGCCCACCTGCCTGGAAGACCTCATAGCCATGACGGCACTGTACCGTCCCGGGCCCATGGATTACATCCCCGATTTTATTGATCGGAAACACGGTCGTAAAACCATCACCTACGACCTGCCCCAAATGGAAAAATACCTGAACGAAACTTACGGAATCACTGTATATCAGGAACAGGTCATGCTTTTGTCCCAGGAATTGGCCGGTTTTTCAGGGTTGGAAGCCGATAAGTTACGTTATGCAATGGGCAAGAAAAAAAGGGGTGAAATGGAAAAACTCCGCGTTCAGTTCCTGAAAGGCGGGACGGACCGGGGTATTGATGAATCCGTTCTGAAAAAAATATGGGTGGATTGGTCCGCTTTTGCCCAATATGCTTTTAACAAGTCCCATGCAACCTGTTACTCAATAATCAGTTACCAGACGGGTTATCTGAAAGCCAATTATCCTGCCGAATTCATGGCCGCCGTACTTTCCAGGAACAGGGACAACATAGACGAGGTTTCAAAATTTATGGACGAATGCAAGCGTATGGACCTGAAGGTCCTGGGTCCTGACGTCAATGAGTCCATGCATGACTTTACCGTCAACAAAAAAGGAGACATCCGTTTTGGCATGGCCGGGATCAAAGGCGTTGGCTACGGAGCCGTGGAAAACATCATTAAAGCCAGGGAACAGGACGGTCCTTTTAAAGATATATACGATTTTGCGGAACGCATTAATTTGAACACCTGCAACAGGAAAGCATTGGAAAGCCTGGTCTATGCCGGGGCATTTGATTCCCTGAAAGAAGTGAAAAGACACCACTATTTCCTGCCGTGCAATAAAGACGGAATATTCCTGGACAGTCTGATCCGTTACGGGAACATGATCCAGGAAGAAAAGAACCGGGATATTTCCAGTCTGTTTGGAGAAGGGTCCCAGTCTCTGGCTCCCCCTGAAAGGCCCGTTCCGCCGCATACTGCACTCGAAGCACCTGAAGATTTACTGAAAAAGGAAAAAGAAATGGTGGGCATTTACCTGTCTTCCCACCCGCTGGACAGGTTTTCTTTCGAGATGAAGCACTTTACCTCACATTCTTTGCAGGATATTGCCCAAATACTTGAAAAGGCTCAAAGTGAAGAAAACTTTCCTTCACGGGAAGTGCGTCTGGGCGGATTGGTCACCAATGTCACCTCGGCACTTTCAAAAAATTCAGGTCGTCCCTGGGGCACTTTTACACTGGAAGATTACAACTCCACACGTAAATTCACTCTTTTTGGAAAAGAATACGAGCAGTTTCTGCCATACATGCGTCAAGGCGAAGCTTTGCTTATGAAATGTTCCCTCCAGGAACGTTTTTCGTACAAAAAGAAAAACGGGGCCGTCCAGGACAAAGGGCCTAAGGAAAAAGAAGTCCGGATACTGGAAATTTCTTTACTGGCCAATGCCAAAGATACACTTAACACCATGACAATGTATCTGGATGTAGAGCAGATCAACGCATCCTTCCGTAAGGAACTGGTCAACATGCTTGCCGGAAATCCGGGAAAAATAACGGTACATTTTGTTCTGAAAGACAAGGGAAACAGGATGGCGGTCAAGTTGTTTTCCCGTTCTCACCGGATAGATCTGACACCGGAACTCCTGAAGTGGATCCAAAAGAAAAACCTTGAATTCAACGTTGAATAAACGTTTTACTCCAGCCAATGGCTCAGTATTTCAATATCGCCGGGATACGTGATCTTGCTGTTTTTTTCATCACCCAATACAATGTATATCTTTTCCCGGTTCATGTAACGTCTTACTACTCCACAGTCATCGGTGGCAGAAAAAGCAGGTCCCGCCAGGGCGAATTCATACGCCTTCTTTAATACAGAAATCCTAAATGCCTGGGGAGTCTGTGCCCTCATAAACAAATCCCGTTCAGGGACTCTTATTACGTGTTCGTTGGCCGGACCTGTAAAAAACAATGTGTCTGTTACCGGAACGGCCACGCCTACTGCCTTGTGCTGATTCAAGGAAGCCAACACATCAGAGATGATCCGTTCGCTTACAAGAGGCCGGGCGGCGTCGTGCAATATTATGTTGTCCTCCGGTCTGTTTGAAAATGCTTTTATTGCGGCCAAAGAGGATTGGAACCTTTCCTTGCCGCCCTTAAGAATGTCACTCACTTTCTTCCACCCGTTATCGGAAACCATCTGACTAACCCGGCTGATTTCTTCCGGATCTACGACCAGGGCAATCTGGTCAATGCCGGGATGGTTTTCAAAAGCGTCCACGGCCCTTTCCAGGACGAGCCTTCCCTTCAGCTCCAAATACTGCTTAGGTACGTTCGTACCGTGCCGGGCACCGCGTCCGGCAGCCATTATTACTGCTATATTGGTTCTTTTTTTCATTTATAATCCCTCACAAAAGGTCCCAGGTCGTCTCCAAAATCAATAGAAAAACTACCTGCCTGACCTGTATTTTCATTTATCACAAATGTCATATCAAACGATTCATCCCTTGCATGGAAATGAAATGTGTTGCCTGTCACATGTTCCAGCAAAGCATCAATATCGTTGATCTGCAAACGAAGATCCCCGTTTTCTTCATAAACGGATGCCTGTCCAAATAATTCCTTGAAATAGCAACCTGTATAAACCTTGTTTTCAAGTTTTTGGACTACTTCTTTCTCAACCCTTGGTCTTCGCCCTGCAGGGGGCTGCATGTATTCTTCAAAAATTTTCGTTATCCAGTCTGAATCAACTCCCCGGTACATGTCAATGATCTGGCGAACAATGGCTGTCTGAGGGGAAGTCGTTGAACCCTGGTTCATCAGAACACTTACACCCAGATTCATTTCGGGCACCAGAACAACCCATGCCGTATAGCCTCCTGCCAGCCCCGTATGGTTAATCAGTTTTCCCTGAACCCCTTGTTCCACACGCCATCCCTGGGCATAAAGGACAACCCTTTCATGATCCCAGCTGCATATAGTCTGCGGACTGAACAAATAATCTACCGTTTTTTCGGTTAGAATTTGCTGTTCCCCGTATTTTCCTTTATTCAGCCACATTTTCATCCATTGCCCCATATCATTCGCGTTGCACATTATAAACGCGGCCGGGGAAACGGCCTGCATCCAGTCATATGAATCCTCCCTGTCATCCCTTGGTGTAAGCTTCAATCCATTATCCGTTTTATTGAGACGGTATCCGTATGCAAAATTTTCGGCCGAAAAATAATGGTCTTTACCTGTGGTGGAATGATTCATTTCAAGCGGTTTGAAAATATACTCTTCTATAGCCTCTTCCCATGTCAGACCTGTGTATTTTTCAACAATCCGGGCAGCAATTGTATATAGCGCGTTGCAATAAGCATAAGTTGTTCTGAAGCTGTAAGTGGGTTTTACCAGTCGGAACATCCTGTATAAATCATCCCTTCCGTAGCCCAGGGCCGGAATAACGTCCATTGCCTGAGGCTGAAACCCTGTCTTATGGTTCATAATATCCTGCACCAGGTAATTTTCCGTAACCCAGGGATCGTACAACCTGAAATCCGGAAGATGATCCACTACGCGATCTGTCCATTTTACGTAACCCCTGTCTACCATCATTCCCATCAAAGCGGCGGTAAAAGCTTTACTGGTGGACGCATTGACAAACAATGTGTATTGGTTGGCACCGGCAGAGCCCTTATCAGCCCTGAGCGTTCCCGATCCTTCTGCGTAAATGGTCTCCCCGTCTTTGACTACTGTAAGCGCCATTGCAGGAACGTTCCATTTTTTTTGCACCTGTGCGGCGATTTTTTTGATTTCTTTTACGTAAGGGGCCTGGGGTACCTGTTGTGCATATAGCGACAAACTGCTGACAGCCAGAACACAAACAAAAGCGGTTAAACGGGTGAATTTCATGATTTTGGGTTTATTGATATGTAAAAGTACAAAGAAATCCTTAATTTTACCCGGTATGCACATTACTTTCACCCCTATCCGGACCACGGAACAGATCAAGGATTTGTGTCAAATGGCACACATTATTTGGCATGAAGCTTATGTAAATATGCTTTCTTCAGAACAGCTCCGTTATATGCTTGATTTATTTTTCACCCCGCGTGTTATTGAAAAACAGATCAAAAAAGAAAAATATGTGTATCGTTTTGTTTTGGCAAACGGCATTCGTGCGGGTTTTTTTGGAGTGTGTCCGCGTCTGGAAGGAAACACACTCTTTTTAAGCAAAATATACCTTTTAAAAGAATACCGGGGAAGCGGATTGTTTGAAGCTTCCATGGAACAGATCGTTCGTTTGGCCGGAGAATACGGCTTGCCGGCCATCCGGCTTCATGTCAACAAAAACAACCACAGGGCGTTAAAAGCATACATCCGGTTCGGGTTTCAGATCACCGAATCGGATGTATTTGATATTGGTCGCGGGTACGTTATGGATGATCATATTCTGGAATACGTCATCCCCGACTGAATCCGCCTTTATTTGGTTGCTTTCTTGTGCTCTTTTTTACTTTCCGGATTCCTTCCCCTTCTCCACAAATCATATACAACGGGAGTGGAAATGGCAACTGAAGTAAACGGGCATATAGCAACACCTATGGCCAGCCCTACGGCAAAACCGCGGATCACTTCCCCGCCGAATATGGCAATGGCAAGTAATACCACAATGGTTGTAACGGAGGTGTTGACCGTACGGGACAATGTGGAATTCAAAGCTTCGTTGATGTTTTCCTTCAGATCCCGTTTTGGATACAAAGTCCGGTATTCACGTATTCTGTCAAAAATAACCACCGTGTCGTTCAATGAATAACCGATAATGGTCAGAATGGCCGCTATGAATTGCTGATCCACATCCAGGGTGAAGGGCAAAACTCCTGTAAAAATGGAGAAGAAGCCCATCACAAAAATGGTGTTGAAGATCAGTGACACCAGACCACCGGTACCCCATACCCAGTTGCGGAAGCGGGCTGCAATATAGAGGAATATGGCCAGACAGGAGAGCAGGATGGCAATAACGGCATCGCGCTTGATATCGCTGGCCACCGTGGGACCCACTTTTTCAGAGCTTATGATCCCGTTGGGATTGTCCATGGTGGAAAGGAAATCTTCCAGGGTTACGGGATTTACGTAAAATTCTTTCACGGCGTTGAAGAGCATCTCGTCTACCAGTTCGTCGGCTTCGGTACTTTCGTCTTCGATCATGAATTTTGTGGTGATACGCATTTGGCTGTTGCCGCCGAATTCTTTCACTTCCACACCGCCTTCAAAAGCTTCTATCACATTGGCACGAACGGCCTCTGCGGACACCTCCTGGTCAAAACGCACTACGTAAGTCCGGCCTCCTGTAAAATCAACGCCGTAGGTAAACCCTTTCGTAAAGATGAAGGCCATTCCCACAACGATGACTGCCAGACCGGCAATATAGAAGGTCTTGCGTTTTTCTATGAATTTAATTTTTGTGTGCTGCAGGAACTCACGGGTATATTTGTTGTTAAAGGTTATGGGTTTGTTCCTTGCAAGGCGCCCCTCAAACAACAATCTTGTGATGAATATGGAGGTAAGCAGTGAAGTAATGATACCGATTACCAATGTGGTTGCAAAGCCCTGTACGGGACCCGAACCGAAAAGCATCAGGATGATACCCGTAATGAGTGTCGTAATGTTTCCGTCCAGGATGGCTGAATACGCATTCTTGTAACCGTCTGCCACTGCCAGCCGCAGGGCTTTTCCGGATCTCAGTTCTTCTTTGATGCGTTCGTAAATGATCACGTTCGCATCCACCGCCATACCCAGGGTCAGTACAATACCGGCTATACCGGGCAATGTCAATACGGCCCCGAACGAAACGAGTGCCCCGAACAGGAACAATACGTTACAAATAAGGGCTGCTGCAGATATCCAACCGGCACGGTTGTAGAAAAATATCATGTATACCAGCACCAGCATGAAGGCTATGGCAAAAGAGGACAAACCGGAACTGATGGATCGGGATCCCAAAGAGGGACCTACCACGCTTTCCTGGACAATGCTTGTAGGAGCCGGAAGCTTCCCTGATTTCAAAACGTTCACCAGGTCATCGGCTTCATCAGAAGTGAACTCACCGGTGATTTCAGAACGACCTCCTGTAATTTCCGTGTTTACCCTGGGATACGAATATACCATCCCATCCAGTACAACGGCAATACATTTTCCAATATTGTCAGCGGTCATCCGGGCCCAGACACGAGCACCCTCTGCATTCATACCCATACTTACCGTAGGAGCTCCTCCCGTGGCCTGGTTGTATTGTTTGCTGGCATCGGTTATCACACCACCGTCCAGGGGTGCTTGTCCGTCACGGGTATTGACCTTAATGGCTATCAATTCAAAATAAACCTCATTTACCTTGTCCGGCTTTACTGTCCATAACGGACGCATGTCTGCAGGAAGGACGGCCTGCACCTGTGGCATGTTCAGCCAGGTATTGATAAGCGCCGTATCGCGGTAATGTGCACGGCCCAGGCTTGGTCCCGGAGCCAGCTGCCCGTTATAAACATTGGGATTAAGGACATTGAACAAAGGGTTTTGTTTGGCCCATTGTGTCATATCCTCGGAGAGGGAGTCCTGTTGCGCCAGCTGGGCCAGCAGGTCTTCCGCCTCTTCCGTTTCCTCAACCGCAGCATCTTCTCCGGGTGCGGCAGATGTAATATCGGCCAGGTAATCACGAATGACACGGTTGGCTTCTTCCAGAGCGGAGTATACCTCGGAATTTTCGTAAGTTTCCCAGAATTCCAGTGAAGCGGTACCCTGCAACAATTTACGCACACGTTCCGGTTCTTTTACACCCGGCAACTCCACCAGGATCCTGCCGGTTGTTCCCAGACGCTGAATATTTGGCTGGGTAACCCCAAAGCGGTCAATACGGTTACGCAATACGTTGAAGGAGTTGGCCATGGCAGACTCGGCCTCGGTCCGGATAATGCGGATTACTTCCTCATTGGTCGTCTCGGGTTTGATGCGCTCCCGCATGTCGTAAGTTCCAAAGACCCGGGAAAGCCTGTCGCCCGGGGCAACCTGTTCCCACGACTCGGCAAATAAGGTAACATAATCGGAACGGGAACCTTCCCGAACCTGTTGATTGGTCAGATCAATAGCCTGGTTGAACAAGGGGTCCTCGCTGTAATCCGCCAATGCACGGATCAGGCTCTCCAATTTGACTTCCATCATTACGTTCATACCGCCCTTCAAGTCAAGACCAAGACTGATCTCTTTCTCTTTGACTTGTTTGAACGTAAATCCCAGGTAGACTTTTTCCGGGGTTATGGAATCAATGTAATAACTGTTTTTCGCGTTTCTCAGAGAATCCAGGAAGAAAGCCTGGTCCAGTTCGCTGATATTCGCATATTCCGGAGTTTTCTGAACCTCAACAACTGCCTTTTCGGCATATTTAGCCGCTTTGTTTTCCTGAATCTTGGTTACTGCAGTAAAAGATAACTGGTAAAGACAAGCTGCTGCGATGAGTAACGCCACCAGACGGATGGCACCTTTACTTTGCATAATCTAATTATTATTTATTTGTATAAGTCAGGTAAAATAGGGTGCAAATGTAATATTTTTTCCCTAATTAATTAACTTTGTGGTTCGCATTTGCCTTTTTATGCCGGATAAACTTCTCATAAAAATCTATTTGTTTGTGGGTCTTCTGTTTCCCACAACTTTTATATATGCTCAATTGTCTCCTGCAGACACCTTGTTCCGGGAAGGTGAGCGGTTGCGGATCGCTTATGAATTTGAACGTGCACGGGAAGCTTATACACGGGCTATGGGTTTTTCAAATGATTCGCTTTTCATTGCCCGCGCACGGCAAAAACGCGTATTATGCGATAACGGACTCATTCTTGGCAAATACGTGGTCAGTCCACATGTTTTGGGACGCACCGTTGTTCCTGCAGCAGATTTGCCGCTTTATTACGATCTGGCACCGTCCGGCTTTTGGGCATTGACTCCGGAATCCCTTCTTGCCCTTGTAAATGACAACGGATCACACCCACACCCGTTGTTTTACAGACCCACACTGGAACGAATGGTATTTGCCGCCGGGGATACCACCCGAAACTCGGCGTTGGATCTTTTTATGATCCGGCGTAAAGACACGCTGGCCGGCGACAGTGTGTTCTGGGAACCGCCTGTCCGTTTGGGATCGCACGTTAATTCTCCGGGAAATGAACAATTTCCGGTTTTAAGTGCCGACGGCAAAACGTTGTATTTCACCTCTGACGGACTTCCCGGAATGGGAGGTATGAGTCTCTACACGAGCCGGTGGAATGAAGACACCCAAAATTGGGACATTGCGCAGAACATGGGCATTCCGTTTTCTTCTACTTCCAACGATATGCTATACATGCTGTCGGATGATTCCCGTTATTTTTACTTTGCTTCCGACCGCGCCGCGCCTGAAGATTCTTTGGTTTTATACAAAGCAGCCTACGAAAGTTCTCCCGTTAAAGTGCGTCCCGCTTCGGTTGCCGAGTTGAGGGAAATCGCCTCCCTTCCTTTGTCTGTCGGGGAAAAAGAAGTGTCCCGGAAAAACAACGACCAGGAGGTCTTCCCGGCCGGGGACACCGTACACGCTAAAGACGATGGGCGTGCTGTTCCCGACTCGGTCCTTCAAAAAACGCAACAAGCAACGCAACATTACGCAGAATTGGTCAAAACGGTCCGTGACCTGACTGCCCGGGTAAGAGAATACGAAAGGAAACTGGACAGCATGCGTGTTTTGTATCAATCCCTTTCACGTGAAGAAGACCGGCAAGGCGTAGCAAATACCATACGGGAAGAAGAATTCAACATGATGGATCTGCAGGAAACACTGCGTTACACCCGGCGAGCCGCAAGAGATATTGAAGATATGTTCCTGTCTTACGGAGTGCTTCCTCCTTTGGCAGAACCTGCTGCCAATACTGTTGCCATTGCAAAAGATACTACCGGCCCCACACGTTTTCATCCTGAAAAACAACGTTATGTTTCCCTTCAAAACCATGTCTTTTTGGCTCCTGTCCCTGAAATTCCCGCTATAGACCTTACATTCCGTATTGAAGAAACATCGGAGATTGTGCCGTGGGAAAATGAACCGATGGGCCTTTATTACCGCATTCAGCTATTTACCGTCACCCGGACAGTTACCCCGGATCAATTGAAGGGTATCAGTCCTGTTTTTGAAGTTCCCGTGGGAAACCGCTATGTTTATTATGCCGGACAATTCTATTCTTACGAGGATGCTTTGAAAGCGTTGTCAACAATACGCAGACAGGGTATAAGAGGTGCTATTCCCGTGGCTTTTTTCCGGGGAGAATCCATTTCCGTACAGGAAGGTCGCAGGCGGGAAGCCGAAAACCGGACCGCACCTGAAGGAACCGGGATATATCAGGTATTCCTGGGCAGCGGAGAGATTCCGGCCGGTTTGGTTTCACTGGTTGGCGAACTGTCAGACAAAGACATCATGAAGGTCGTAACCGAAACCCGCACCGATTATTTCATAGGACCGTTCAGCACCCTTTCTCAGGCCGAAAACCTTGTCTCGGCATTGAAGGAGAAAGGCTTTTCCGGCGTTGAAGTGCAACCCGTAACCAATTAAAAAATAAAAATATGGGATTAATTATCACCCTCATTGTCATTGGCCTTCTGTTGTTGATCGCCGAGATGATTGTAATTCCCGGATTCGGCATAGCCGGCATCCTGGGTCTGGCCAGTTTTATTGGAGCTATTGTACTGGCATTTACACAATTCGGCACTACCGTCGGATTTGTTGTTTTATTTGTATCCCTGATCGTTTGCGGCATATTGATCTTCTTTGTCCTTCGTTCCAAAACCTGGCGCAAAATTACCCTGAAACAGAATATAGAAGACAAAGCGCTCCAGTCTCCTGCCGAGAATGGGATCACGGTGGGCATGGAGGGCGTTAGCCTGACACGTCTGAACCCATCCGGAAACGGCCGGTTTGGTGACGTCACGGTGGAAGTACGTTCCGCACAGGAACTCGTTCCTCCCAAAACCCCGATTAAAGTGGTCTATATCGAGGGATTGAGTATATTTGTATCTCCCATTGAAAACAATTAACAAAAAGAAAATATTATGTCAACTATTGGTGCAACGTTAATGTGGATAGCCATCGGAATTGTTGGTTTATTCGTTCTTTTATGGTTCTTCCCTATCACCCTGTGGTTTCAGGCCCTGATTTCCGGTGTTCGGATCAACCTGATACAGCTGGTGCTCATGAGGTGGAGAAAGGTACCCCCCAGCACCATTGTCATGGCAATGGTAACCGGCACAAAGGCCGGTCTGCATCTGGATGTAAACGCCCTGGAAGCCCACTATCTGGCCAAGGGAAACGTAGGCAAGGTGGTCAATGCCTTGATCTCTGCCGATAAAGCCAACATTCCGCTGGACTTCAAAATGGCCGCAGCCATTGACCTGGCCGGCCGCGATGTCTTTGAAGCCGTACAAATGTCGGTTAACCCCAAAGTAATCAACACCCCACCCGTTTCTGCCGTAGCAAAAGACGGGATCCAGCTCATTGCCAAGGCCCGGGTTACTGTCCGTGCCAGCATTAAACAACTGGTTGGCGGTGCCGGGGAAGAAACCGTTCTGGCACGCGTGGGTGAAGGTATTGTCTCCAGCATCGGCTCGGCAGAAAGCCACAAAGCCGTTTTGGAAAACCCGGATTTCATCTCCAAGGTCGTACTTGAAAAAGGCCTTGACTCGGGAACCGCTTTCGAGATCCTTTCCATAGACATTGCAGACATTGACGTGGGCAAGAACATCGGAGCCGTCCTGCAAATGGACCAGGCCAACGCCGATAAGAACATTGCCCAGGCCCGTGCCGAAGAACGTCGTGCCATGGCCGTTGCCGAGGAACAGGAAATGAAAGCCAAAGCCCAGGAAGCCCGTGCCAAAGTCATTCTTGCCGAGGCCGAGATACCCCTGGCCATGGCCGAAGCCTTCCGCAAAGGCAACCTCGGCATCATGGATTACTACCGCATGAAGAACATCCAGGCCGATACCGGCATGCGCGAAGAAATTGCAAAATAAAATAAATTATCTACCTTTGCCATCCTCAAAAAGCAAAGGTTTGGTGAGGTGGGTGAGTGGCTGAAACCACCAGTTTGCTAAACTGACGTACTCGCAAGGGTACCGGGGGTTCGAATCCCCCCCTCACCGCAAAAGAAAATCAAGCCAAACCCCAACGGGGTAAAGCAAAAAAAATAAAAACCGCTCAAGCTCGCTTGAAGCGGTTTTTTGTTTTTTGCCTTTAATCTGCCTGCGGCAGATTGGCTTGATTTTCTTTTGACGACCCCCCTATTGGGATCACGGAACGCAGCGCAGCGTAGTGACGTAATCCCCCTGGGGATAAAGTGTACAACGTACACTTTGTTCTTTTCCCTGATCTACTGTCAGTTAGCAAATTTGCACCCCGGGGGGTTGAATTTTGTAAAACGCTGACTATCAGCCAGAAGAACAATGTGTACGTTGTACCCAAATTCCGTGCTAATCATTAACAAAACCCTAATGCATTCTTAATCCTTTACACAACGCACACTTAGCCCGTTATTCTTACCGGAAAAGTCGTTTCTGTACAAATCAATTTCGTCAAAGTACAGGATTCGGTACCAGGCAGTGCCACCCTTCGGGACAGGCCGTCATGGCTGCCGGCCAGTTATACAATACACCATGTGTGCTGTAATTGTACGTTGCCTTGGCTGCTGTCACATCTGTTCCTTCGTAACCATATACATAATAATGAGGTTTTGTCAGTGATCCTGTGGCAGAAGCACTGACGGCGGAAAAGGGGTCAAATGGAGTTTGCTGCGCCAAATAAAAAGATCAAAAATAAAAAGCGCTGTTAACCAGCGCTTTGTAAGTTGAGCAAAAATGTTGGCGCAGTCAAACTCCATTTGAGGCGCACTAAAGGGGGGTCTCTGGCGCACTAATGTGGGTCTCTGGCGCAGTCAAACTCCATTTACCTAGCGTTACCTATCGTTTCAAATAAATCAATCCCGTACACATCGGACAGAAAACCCGTTTCGCTTGAAGTGGCTGTAGCCGTAAACGTTGCTGTTACTGTAGAGCAGGCCGCTGTACCAGGCGGTATCCGTATTGAACTGCGTAGAACTCCACCAGTGGCCGAGGCTACCAATGTTAGTGAAGGTACCATCGCTGTAGCGGCAACCACCCGGAAGGGCTGTAAAACCTGACTTATTCCTGTATTCAGAATAATCGGTATTACCTACTGCACCAACTGCGGATGAAGTTTCCCATCCACTATTGGATGCCATTGATTTGGCAATCTTATTATCTTTAGTAGTACCATCATAATTGTAACCGTTGGCAATCAGGTATTCTTCCAGTTGTGTCCACTCTGCATCACTGGGCAAATGCCATCCATCAGGACATACACCCTTAATACCGCTGGGATTTATGGCACTGGTTGCCGCACCATTCATCGCCGCCGGCCAGTTGTACAATACGCCGTAGGTATTATAATTGTCAGTAGCTTTGGCTGCCGCTACATCCGTACCATTATAACCATAAACGTAATAATATGCAGTAGTTGTTGAGCCTGTTGCCGGACCAACCACACTAGGCAGATACGCCAGGTTTTCTGTCATCCAGACCTGATCGCCAATAGTAATATATGGGTATATTTTATCATCCCTAGCATCCATGAAGGCCGCCGTCCATCCCTCATCTGTTGTGTTCAAGGTTACTTGGTATTTTTCCCCCCGGGCAAAACCTCCTGTGGGCGGGGTTTTAGTTAGTATCTTCGAATTCCCGTCAATTATCAAGGCAATGGACACATCTTCATTTTGTGCCCCCGGAAGTACCATCATATACACGCTTATCGCCGTTCCAGAAGACAATGAAGCTGCTGACTCCAGGATAACGGTGACATAATTTGAAGTACTGCTGGTTGAAATAGCATAGGAATCCGCATCCGGAGTTTGTGTCAGATCAATGGTCCCTTCACAAGCCAATGGATCAGCCCCCGATAAGTTTACCTGGGTCAAATCTCCACTCCCCTTGATCTGGAACTCGATCATCGAAAACACGTGATTGAACGTAAAATTGACTGCTCCTCCATAGGCAACTGTATCGGGAGTAGCTACCATATAATCCAGTGCCCCGATGTGGTCCGTATTCCCGGCCGCAGACTGGGTTTGTGACGAGGATAGGGAAATGGGAACGGCAGTCTGATCTCCTTCATATGCCGAGTTATAGGGGTAATAGGCGTAAAAGTGGTGAGTAACCTCTTCTCCCCAAAACATAGTCCCCGTGAAAGCAGAGCTTTTTGCCGAGGTCTGGGCCGTAAACTCACCATTATTCACCGGGGTTTCGCCACCATCTGTGGTCTTTGCCTCGGGTGAAAAGATCCCGATTTTATCCGTTCCGGCCACCCAGTGGGTTTCCACTCCCGATAAGGTGGTTTTGGTTTCCGGCACATTCGCAACCTTGATTTCCTGAACGGTCTCTGCCGTTATAGTAATGGCTCCCAGACCGGTTGAATCTGGAGTTTCTTGTAACGTACATGCACTCAGGACCGTTGCCAATAAAACGGCCCATAAAATCTGAACTGTATTGTTAATTACAAATGTCTTTACCATGTGGTTGATTCCCAGTCATCCGCGCTTGAAGAAGTCGCAAAACCCTTCTCCAGGTTAATCTCAAAAACGGTGATTTCAGGCGGAAAGTAATTATCATGATCTGTCTGGCTGCCAGAGGCAACACGATTATTATCTAAATAACTCATTTTATAGGTTTTAATCGGTTGTCACAGGAATCCCCATACCATTACTCTGATATAAGGAATTGAAATGATTAAAAAAAGACTGAATCTCAGATTTTATGGCACAGATAAATAGGATGGCTTATGTATCATAAATGTTATACAAATGTAAGAAAAAAATCAAACTCCATTTACCTTGCGTTTCAGCCGTTCTTTCAGAAGTATTTTAATACGGCTTTTCTGATCAGTTGAAACCTCCCTGACATTGGCAGGGATAGCTGTAGGATCTATTTCAATTGCCAGATAACACTTTTTTGGGTACGGATCTTTACATTGAGAAACATAGATTTCTGTAAGAAAATCATAATCCAATACTTCGGAAATAGTTAACAACAGATCTATGTCTATGCTTTTCCGATTGAATATATCGTATATGGTCGTACGGGAGCGGCTGATGAGTGAAGCAAACTGGGAAACGGATAAATGGCTTTCTTTTACTTTTTGTTCAATGATCTTTCCAATAAAAATTTCTGAATTGTGTTTTTTCTTCATGGCTATAGATTATTCAGGATCAGGGCCTTTAATATAGCTCTTTTAAACGTAACACGTTATTGCCATTTTGATTTCGGTAGGTATCACTTTGAAATCGGTCGGTTTTTTCGTCAGATCAGGATTCCGTTTTGTCTTAAAAAAAGCATAAAATCTTCTTTCCGGGCACGTGCTACGGGTATGGACGATTTTTCGGAATCATCCATTTTAAGATTCAATCCGTTATCGTAGATCATTTGCCGGATGTAATTGATGTTTATCAGATGTTGGTTATGTACCCTGTAAAAGAGGGCTTTTCCCTGGAAGAGGTCCTCAAAATAGGAAATTCCCTTGGATGTAAGTGTCTTTATTACCTTCTTGTCCTCTTTGTAAAACACTTCCGTATAGGCATTGTCTGAATGCAACCGGATGATGTCTTTTAACTTCACAAACAGGAAACACCCTTTATCATAAAGTGCTACTTTTTGCTCTTCGCTGTTGTTTTTAAAATTTTCCAGAAGCGTTTGGATTTTCTTAGCCCCTGTTTTCAGCTTGTAACGTGCCAGTGCCTCTGTTAATTTATCAACATTAACCGGTTTCTCAATATAGTCAAGAGCTGCCGTTTTTATAGCCCGGATCGCATATTGCTCGTAGGCTGTTGTAAAGATCACTTCAAAATCTTTTCTTTTGACCATTTCCAGCACATCAAACCCGGTGAACGGACCCATTTCCACATCCAAAAACACCAGATGCGGATTGATTGTGTCAATTTTTTTGACAGCATCCGGCACATTGGTGCAAATGGCCTCTATCTGAACGTTTTTAAAATTTTCATGTAGAATCTTTACCAGTGATTCGACGTGCATCAAATCATCTTCCACAATTATTGTCTTTATCATGCTGCCAGTATGTAAGGTAATTGTAAAGAGACCAAAGTCCCTGTTGTATTGTTTTCTTTCTCGTTAAGATCCCCTATTGAATAGGAATACTCCGAATGCGTCATCTGGTTGATCAACCGGAGCCTGTCCTCGGTCAGTTTCAGGCCGAGTGATTCATTTTTAAAGCCCGAGACGGACATTTGGTTTTTCTTTGCCGAAAAACCAATGCCGTTATCCTTGATCTCGCAATGCAGCTTTTCCCCTTCCGTCTGCAACCTGATCCGGATGTGGTATTCTTTACCGTCCTGCACAAATCCGTGTTTGATGGAATTTTCCACGAAAGGCTGCAAGATCAGAGGCGGCACCATGGTTGTTACGGGATCTATCCGGCTGTCCGTTTCAATACTATATGAGAAGTCATGGGTATGCCGCATTTTTTCCAGGTCCATATACAAACGCAGGATGCTTAGTTCCCTTTCCAGCGGAATTTCTTTTTTGCTCATGCTCTCCAGCATCGTACGTATCAGATCCGAGAACTTCCTTAAACAAACCATGGATTCCTTAACTTTTGTCTGCTCCAGCAGGTATTCCACCGTGTGCACGCAATTGAATATAAAATGCGGATTTAACTGGAAATTGATGGCTTTCATATTCGTTTCCACCAACTTATGGCTTAATTCAGCCGCTTCCTGTTTCAACCGGGCTTCTTCTTTTTGTTTCCGGTTCCTGTAGCTGATCAATACGTAATAAGTGATAACCCCTCCCGCCAAAAAGATCACGGCAAACCCAATTATTAAAAAGGTTTTTTCTCTTTTTTCCTGCTGTAATTTCTGTTCCCGAACCTCCTCGTTCAATGTCAAAATATCTATCTGGTTTCTCTGATTTTCCCGTTCCGCATTGGCCAGCTTCAGGTCCTGACGGGATTTCTCATTCTCAATAGCCGCCTGCATCAACTCCAGGTTCGCAATCCGATTCTCCTGCTCCAATCTTTCCAGCGTAAATTGTTTCTTTTCGTTTTCCAAATTCAACAAAGCAATTTCTTTTTCCTTCTTCTCTACCTGGTATTTTTCCTGTATCTCTGCAACCGCGTTGATCGTTTGTTCATTGATCAGGGAATCGCTCAGTTTTTGATATGCAATCAAATATTTAACAATACTGTCCGGTTTGTTGTTGTAACCGTAAATTTTGATATAATCTCTATAAGCTTCCTTTAAGTGACGTTTATCACCTGTTTTATGATAGATATTTTGCGCCTGCCCCAAATAATGCAGGGAAGTCGGGTAGTTGTTTTTTTGAAAATAGGCCTCCGACATATTATGGTATGTCGTTGCTAATAATTCTTTGTTATCGACTGCATTGGCATAAGCCATGGTTTTATTGAGATACTCTAAGGCTTCGTCCGGTAAATCTTCTTTTAAACACCAGTTTCCTAAGGCATTATATACAGTGTTTAAAAAATAATCATTCCCCGTCTGCAAAAAAACCTGTTCAGCTTCCCGGATTGATTTTATTGCTTTATCGTATTCTCCGGTTTCTTCATAAATCAAAGACAATCTGTATAAAGCGACTCCTTTCCCGTTCAGATTCCCCGCTTTATCAAATAGTATTAATGCCTGCCTGATGTAATCCAATGCATTGTCGTACTGTTTCAGATGACGATAAACCAAGCTCAAATTGACCATTACAGTAGCCAGTAAATTATCATCTTGATAATCCAGCAGGATTTGCTTTGCATCAATATAATTCCGGAGTGCCTGCTGATAATCTCCGGTATGGCTATAAATATTGCCAATCCATATGTATCCGCCAGCCAGATTTTTAAAATGATTGACTTTTTTATATATTTCAATGGCTTTCCTGCGGTATTCCAAAGCTGTTTCAGGTTCTCCCCGATGGTAAAGGATTACACCAATATTATCCATTGATCCGGCAATCCCCAGTGTATCCTTTATAGCCGTAGTCAGATCCAGTCTTTTATCAAAGTGTACATGTGCGGAATCAAAATTTCCCAAATTATAATAAGAAATACCCACATCGTTTAAAAAAACGCTTGTCCATTTTTTGTGACCGAGTTCCCGGGACAGGATCAGCCCTTCGCGCGCATATACCAACGCCTTTTGAGAATCCGTACCTGAATTTCCACTATACAACTCATGCAATACCACTAACCGGGTAGTGTCCCGGGACGTATTCGCCAGCACCTCCACCAACGAATCAATTTTCTGCTGCTGAGCATGCAGTGTTCCGGTAACCGGACATATCAGAATCAGAAACCCGAATACCGACGTGATCATTTTATTCATGAAACCATCTTTCATTCAAGAGATCTAAATTTAACATATGTACAGTTTTCAGAACAAAAAAACGCACGTATTATATTGCAACTAATTTTTACAAACAAAAAGTCGTTAAAATTGGACATAAATCAAGCAGAAAACAACAGTTTGTGCGTCGGAATAACCAACGTAACTGTATGCTTTATCTGACACTTATATATTTTCACCTTCAGAAACGCTGCAAACCATCCTGCCTTTGTGTCATATCCGGACTCTGGCAGATATTTTGTATCTTTAATGATCGTACTACATGTGCAAGCGTGCACAATATTAAATATTTAACCTATACCAATGGAAAAAGACTGGTTACAAAATAAAGATACTTTCCCTGAATTTGATGTCAGGCCTATAAAAGGGAATTTTCTGCCTGCTATTATCAAAAAAGCCAAGGCGGTAGAAAAGAACGGCGGGATCATTATCATTCAGAATTTCGAACCCATTCCTCTTTACGGATCCATGAAGAACCTGGGATTTGAGTATTACACAGAGAAAAAGGAAGAAGGACTTTATTACAGTTATTTCTTCCGGAAGGAAATCCTGGAGAAAGCAGATGAAGAACTTCCTCTCAAACCCATAGTCATGCCGCGTTATGCCGAGATTGATCCCGCGCTGGCCGGTTTGACGGTAAATTTCTGGAAAAATATATGGGACAAAGAAAATCCGGCCATTGAACTTAAATACAAACTGTTGTTGTCTTTAACAAATGCCGTGGGAGCCGGAAGGATCAGGCAGGCTACCCGGGAATTGGTAAAAGCATATCACATTGGTATCCGTTCAGAACAACTTGACGAGGTGTTTGCCCTGATCATATGGAATCAGGGGATAGGTCATTTTTCTTCTGAAATTGTCCAATCCTCCCTGTTCAAAGCCTACCGGCTGATCAAAGAAATGGAAAAATCAGGAAAAACCCATAGCGAGATAATGGCCGTTATGACAGAAAAATTCAGCGAAAAGAACCCCGAAACAGGATTTAACAATTAAATACTTACAATTATGAAAACACTACTATTAACATTTAGCCTTGTCCTGGCAGGATTGCTGGGCAAGCCATATGCCCTGAATGCACAAATTACATCCCAGAGTTTTGTTTTTCAAAACCTTCCGTATGATTACGATGCATTGGAACCATATATTGACGCAACCACCATGGAAATCCATTATTCCCGTCACCACAGGGCATATTACAACAACTTTTTGAATGCCGTTAAAGGCACTGAATTGGAAAAAATGGCCATTGAAGACATTTTTGCCAACATAAGCACTTATTCCCCTGCAGTAAGAAACAACGGAGGCGGTTATTACAATCACACCTTGTTCTGGGCAAACATGACCCCGGAAACAGGGGGAAATCCTTCCGGAAAACTGGAAAAAGCCCTGGAAAAAGAATTCGGGTCTATAGAAGCCTTTAAAGAACTTTTTTCTAAGGCAGGAGCCACCCGTTTTGGAAGCGGCTGGGCGTGGCTGAGCCTGGATGGTGAGGGCAATCTTTTTGTCAGCTCTACACCAAATCAGGACAATCCGTTGATGGATGTAACCGAACAACGGGGTATTCCGCTCTTGGCCATGGATGTATGGGAGCATGCTTATTATTTGAAATACCAGAACAAAAGAGCCGACTATATTAAAGCTTTTTGGAATGTGATCAACTGGAAAGAAGTAGAAACAAGGTACGAAAAAGCACTAAAACAATTAAAATAAGCATCTGAAGAAATTTTATGGGATATCTGGACTATGGCGCCGTTGGAAATTGCCGTTCAGCGGCGCTTATTTCAAAAGAAGGCAGTATAGACTGGTTTTGTTTCCCGGACTTTGATTCACCTTCCATATTTTCCAGGATCCTGGATCAAAAAAAGGGAGGTCATTTTGCATTTGTAGTTGACGGGCCCCTTGAGATTTCTCAGGAATACGTCAAACACACCAACATCCTGTCCACCACATATACTACAAAAGAAGGTGTCTTTCAGGTAGTGGACTTCATGCCCCGGTTCAAGATCGGGGAAATGAACAGTTATTACCTGCCTCCCGAACTTTACAGGATGGTCCGTCTAATAAGCGGAACGCCGCGTTTTCGTGTACAATACAAACCTGTTTTCCATTATGGCAAGGACAAAGTGGAACACCGTTGCGGCAAAACGTATGTCAAGACAGTTGACAGGAAAAACAGCCGGAATGCCATCTATTTGTACTCCAACCTGGACTACGATCTTATATTGAACGAAAAAACCATAGAACTTCAGGAAGATGCTTTCCTGATGATTTCCTACAATCAGAAACTCATAAAGATATCCCAATCAAGGGTAGAACTTGAGTACAACCGTACCCTGGTTTACTGGCTGGACTGGACCAACCGGTCCAAAAAATTTGATAGCTTTAATAAAGAGATAGAGCGTAGCATGCTTATCCTTAAGCTTTTGTCTTACCAAAGATCCGGAGCCGTATTGGCGGCTCTGACTACAAGTATTCCGGAAGTTATTGGCAGGGATCGTAACTGGGATTACCGCTTCTGCTGGTTGCGGGATGCTTCCATGTCAATAAAAACCCTGGTTACCTTGGGACATAAAGGAGCAGCCAAACGTTTTATGGAATTCATCAAGAGTATTTTGAAGTCCAAGGACGAGAGTTTCCAGATCATGTACGGCATCCGCGGAGAAAGGAACCTTAAGGAAAAAACCCTTCCTTATCTTAACGGCTTTGCCGGATCCAAACCGGTCCGTATAGGAAATGCCGCTTTTTCCCAGAAACAAAACGATTCCCTGGGTTACCTTATGGACATGATATATCATTATTACCTGTATTTCCCGGGTACGCTGGATGAAATTGAAGAAATGTGGGAAGTGGTCAAAGGCATTGTCAAGACAGTGGTATCTCAGTGGCGCGAGCCTGATAACGGTATTTGGGAAATCCGCGGGGAACGTAAACATTTTGTGATCTCAAAAGTTATGTGCTGGGTCGCCATGGACCGGGCGGTTAGTATTGCTCAATTGCTTGACGAACCCGGATACGTGGAAAAATGGAGCGGTATTGCACGTCAGATAAGGGAAGAGGCTTTGGAAAAAGGCTGGAAAGAATCCATCGGCAGTTTCTCCCAGGCTTACGAAAACTCGGATCTGGATGCTTCGCTGTTGCTTATGGAAGATTACGGGTTTATCAGCGCTGAAGATCCTCGTTTTGTAAAAACTGTACATGCCATTGAACAGGGATTGATGCACAACGGTCTTCTTTTCCGCTACCGGAACCACGACGGGCTGGGGATCCCCTCCTCGGCTTTCACAATATGTAATTTCTGGTTGGTCAAGGCACTTTTCAGGATCGGCAGGCAGGAGGAAGCACGCTCCATGTTCGAGCGTTTGCTGACCTTTTCCAATCACCTGATGCTTTTCAGTGAAGACCTTGATTTTTACACGGGTGAACAATTGGGCAATTACCCCCAGGCTTATTCCCATCTGGCTATCATAGAGACGGCCAGGCTTTTTGCCGAGGAAAAGACGCTCTCGCGCTTTCTGCGTCCCTGATCACCTGCTGAGCTTTCTCAGGAAAGGAATGACTTCTTCCTGGGACAGCATATAATATTTTGCCCTTTCCGAGACCGAGCCAATCTTGATGGTGTGTGCGCGTTTGGGCAGTGCCCTGAAGGTATCTTCATCGGTCACATCGTCTCCCAGTGCCAGAATAAAATCGTACCTGTCTTTTCTCAACAACCGCTTTGCCTCGGATCCCTTGGAGAACACCGGTGGTTTGATTTCCACGATCTTGTTCCCCTGCATGATTTGCAGATTTTGGCGCGTACAGGGCCCTATTAACGCATTAACCAATTGCTGTGCGCGGAGCGAAGCCATCCAGGCGTCTACATTGCGGTAATGCCATACCAGGGCGGTTTCCTTAACTTCCAGCGTAGAATTGGGCGTTTTGTCCAGAAAAGACTGGATGATCTCCATAATCTCCCGGTTCCAGGTAAACGGCTCTTCAATGCGGTGCCAGATCCCTTTTTCCTTGTAAAATGCCCCGTGTTCAGCAGCCATATCTACTGGCAGGGCTCCCATCCATTCTTCCAGTGTTGTGTGATCCCTTCCGCTGCTAATAACCACTTTGTTCTTCGTATCCGCAGCTAGATGTTCAAGGATTTCCACTATTTCAGGGGTCGGGTAGGCATCCTCCGGCTTCTTTTTAAACGGAGACAACGTGCCGTCATAATCCAGAATTATGAGTCGTTTGGTCGCTCTTTTGTAGGAACGTCGGATACGGGCAATATTGGTTCTGGTGATCTGTTTCATGTCATTTTCCAGGTTCTTCTTTCGAATGGCCAGCAATTGCTTCAGGAACAGATCTGCCCATTTGTCTACTGTGTTGACAGACACCACTTTCTGCATTCGTTTTAATGCCTGTATTTGTTCTTTTTCTGGCATTTTGAGGGCTGTCTGCAAGGCGTTGCTTATTTGGTTTACATCGTTAGGGTTAATAACCAGTGAATCTGATAATTCCGTTGAGGCACCTGCCATTTCACTTAAGATCAAAACGCCGGGATTGTTCCTTTTGGTAGCCACATATTCTTTGGCTACCAGGTTCATACCATCCCGCAGGGGTGAAACCAGGGCAATATCGGCTATGTAGTACAAGGCAACCAGTTCTTCAAAAGCCAGTCCATGATAAAAATAATGAATGGGAGTCCAGTTGAGCGTAGAATACCTGCCGTTAATTGCCCCGATGGCTTCATCAATGTTTTTCTTCAACTTGGCATAACGGACCACGTTGCTCCTGGAGGGAACCACGACCATGGCCAATGAAACCTTTTCGTGAAATTCGGGGTTTTCATCCAGGAAACGTTCAAATCCCTTAAGCCGGTGCATGATCCCTTTGCTGTAATCCAGCCGGTCAACAGATAAGATCAGTTTGTAATTGCCGTATTCCTTACGAAGCCTGTCGGCGTTCTTTTTGACTTCAGGGTTTTCTATGGCATTGTGGTACATTTGATAATTGATGCCCATAGGCAACGAATCCACCTGTATCAGGCGGTTTCCCTGCAACACCTTGTCCAGATCAAACTGAAGGCCCATAACACGTTCCACCGTACTCACAAAGTGCCTCATGTACCCGTGTGTATGAAAAGCGATCATGTCTGCTCCCAGTAATCCGTTCAGGATATCGGCACGTTCTGGCAGGATCCGGAACAGTTCATAGGAAGGAAACGGAATGTGATGAAAATACCCGATGTTCAGACCATCTTTGGCATCCCGCAACATTTTGGGTAATAACATAAGCTGGTAATCGTGCACCCAGATTATGTCGCCGGACTGAGCCATCTCGCTCGTTTTGTCACTGAAAAGCCGGTTTACCTCCCGGTATGCATCCCAGTAACGCGCCTCGTACTCTATGTACGTATAAAAATAATGACACAACGGCCAGATGGTGCTGTTACTGTACCCTTCATAATAATTCTGGATCTGATCATCCGTAAGAAACACCGGATGGAAATGCATCTCTTCCAACTGGCGCGTAATCTCTGCGATTTCCTGCGGATCATCCGTAAAGATACCCGGCCACCCCACCCAATGGGTTTCCACATCCGTTTCCAACGAAGAAAGTCCTGTTGCCAGACCCCCTTCACTCCTTATCATGGTTATGTTACCGTCATCCCCTTTCTGTACCCGTACAGGGAGGCGGTTCGCTATAATAATTAATTTCATTGCTTTGTGTCTATCGCAAAAATACAAAAAAAATCCCTATCTTCGCCGCCCTAAAGTCTCGGGGTGTAGCGCAGTTGGTTAGCGTTCCTGCTTTGGGAGCAGGGGGTCGCCCGTTCGAGTCGGGCCACCCCGACTTTTCAAATGGAGTTTGTTGCGCCACAAACCTACATAGGTGCGCCACAAACTCCATTTTTTATCTTTTGTTTTTTACTTGTAGTACTGCCAACCGCCTGCAATTTTCACGAATCTCCTGATCCCGGACAAACTTCTGTCGGATCCATAAATGTAACCGCATCAACAGATGAGCCGGAAACCAAAATAATTCTTTCCGGCTACCGGCCAACAACGCGGCATTCACGGCCCAAAACTCGGCAAAAAATTCGGCATTTACAGGGTCCATGTACTGGGGAACAACCTCCACAGAACATACTTTCTACGCCTATTATCCCTGTGATGAAGGGTATGCGGGAGGTGGTAAGTAACGGCGATATTACAAAAAACTTACAAAAATCTATCTATTAGCGCATTAGAAGCTTGTTCGCATTTTCAGTCACTTACCACCTCCCACGGTTTTTGCAGTTTTTTGGTGATTTTGGGGGGAGGTGGTAAGTTGCGGTTGTGGCATAATATTTTGTAACGTGTTATTATTGTGTAAGTTACAAACATTTTCGTTATTTCAGCTACTTACTACCCTCCAGCTAATCCCAATCAGCCTTTCCTCCCGGAGACCTCTTTACGGCTAAGAACGGAGCGCCTCGGCAAAAAGAAAGAGCGCCCCGTTTTTAGCCGTGAAGCGACCTTGAAGTTTAGCTGTTGCCGGGCATTGCTCCTTGCGGGAGTTCGTTGGTAGAGGGCGGTCGCTGACGCCACATGCGCTCTACTTCTTGACCTCCAGGGTGATGATATTTTGGTTCTTACTACGGGTGAATTCCACTTTTTCACAAAGCGCGTTAAGCATGGTTACCCGCATTTCGTGCTCTTCCTGTTCCAGGGGATTGTAAGGCTCGCCTTCCCGGGAACATACCAGCAGCAATTTTTCGTCTTTTTCAGAATAGGACAATTCCAGCAGGATATTGGAGTGATCGGGTTGCATCTGCAGGACTTCTTCCGCCATGATCTGCAACCGGTTGCAGATTTTTGAAGGGATAACATGCTTTTCGCAGAAGAGAATCATCTCACCCTGCAGCCGGTACAGGTCAAAGAGCGGGCTGCTGATGAAAAATTGCAGGCTGCGCACCCGGTGAATGAAAGCTTTGGTTTTGGGCTTCAGCGGATTGTCAAATATCTGCGACGGGGTGCCTTCCTCATAGATAATGCCTTCGTCCATATAGAAGACCCGGCTGGAAATACTGCGGGCAAAATCCATTTCGTGCGTAACAATCATCATGGTCATGCCTTCACGCGCCAGACGGCGGATAACGGCCAGCACCTCGCTGACCATCGTTGGATCCAACGCCGAGGTGGGTTCGTCAAAGAGTAAAATCTCGGGTTCCATGGCCAGGCAACGGGCAATGGCAATACGCTGCTGTTGCCCGCCCGACAACTCGTCGGGAAAATTGTAGGCTTTCTCGGCCAATCCAACCATTTTGAGCAACTCCATGGCCTTGCGGTCCGCCTCGGCCCGTTTCTTTTTCAAAAGGATCACCGGACCAAGCGTTAAATTCTCCAGGACGGTCAAGTGCGCATACAGGTTAAAGGATTGAAAAACCATGCCCATTTTGCGTCGGATGCGGGGCACGTCGGTCCCTTTTGCCAAAAGGGGTTCCCCTTCAATGAAAATCTCTCCGCCGGTGGGGGTTTCCAGCAAATTCAGACACCTCAGGAAAGTGCTTTTCCCTGTCCCTGAAGGACCGATCACGGAAATGACCTCTCCTTTTTTCACCTCTGCGTTAATATCTTTGAGAACTACCAGGTCCCCGAATTTCATGGATAAATGCCTAACCTCTATCATACGGTCTCCTCCTTCATTTTACGAATGCGTTTTCTTTTTGGATCAACGGAAATCTCCACCTTGTCCAGCAGCCAGGTAAGCAGCCAGGCCAGCACCAGGTAAATGACCGTGGCTACCAGCAGCGGAAAAAATGCATCAAAGGTGCGGCTGCGGATGATGTCGCTTACCCGTGTAATATCTTGTACGGCAATATATCCCACTACCGAGGTGGCCTTAACCATGGAAATGAATTCTCCTTTGTACACCGGCAGTGCGTGCCGCAGGGCCTGTGGTAGTATGATATGCGTAAAAGTTTGGACGCGTGAAAAACCTCCGGCAATCCCCGCCTCTTTTTGCCCCCTGCCAATACTATTGATGGATGTGCGGAAGATCTCGGCAACGTATGCTGCAAAATTCAACCCGAATGCAATGACGGCCACCAGTACAGGGCTGATCTGAACCGAGGCGAATACCACATAGAAGATGATCATCAGCAAAACCAGCACCGGTGTGCCGCGAAAAAAGGCGATGTAGACCTTGGCAAAAGAAGAAATAAAGCGCGATGCCGACATTCGCATGGAGCAGACCGCACCGCCCAGAATCGTTCCAAGAATAGCTGCCAGGATGGATATGATCACCGTGACCTTTAACCCGTCCAAAACCAGTTTATAGCGGTCTTCCAGAACCAGGTTGTTGTGGAAACTCTTTTTGATCCCTTCAAAAAATCCGGGTTCCCGGCCGTCGGTTACTGCCGGTATAAAAGCAGCGGCATTGTCCCGGTTGATATAACTCTTAAGCGCTATGATGCATACTCCGGATTGATAATAAGGATCCGAAAACGCTACCTGACGGGCACGTTCTTCCGTAATCATAATGCTGGCAGCTCCGGCAACTACCCTGCCGGAAGAAACGGCCATCAACAAACTGTTGAACGGCATATCCACGGGAACAAACCGCTTGCCAAAGTGCGAAGCAAAACGCATCATCAATTCTATGTCAAATCCCGCCAGTTTCCCGTCTATTAGTGATGTGAACGGCAGCCCTATGTTCCCGACTATGGCCACCGGCAAATCCCCGTTTTCTCCGTGTTGCGGGATTTCCGGCATGGTGGTTCCGGATTTTTCTATCCAATGCTCTACCATCTGGTCATATATCCCGTTTTGCCGGATTTCCTGTAAAAAATAATTGAATTGCACCCGTAAAGAATCGTTCCCCTGATGAAAAATAATCCCCAGCGGTTCAAAAAACACATCTTCTGCTAAAATCCCTATTTCCGGATTTTCACTAAAAACATGCCCCAGCATTTCGGTGGCAAAAAACGCCGCGTCGGTTTTGCCCTGTTTAAGAGCCAGCAATAAATCCGGAACGGTCTGGTATTGCAACAACCGGTCTTCCGTGTAATGTTTCAGGGCATAACTTTCATGCGAAGAACCAAGAAGAACGGCCAGGGTTTTGGAACGTTCCTTCGCGGGCTGGTTGCTTTCACGCACCATCACAGCTAACCCGCCTTCGTAATAAGGCTCTGAAAAAAGCACGCTTTTTGCCCGCTCTTCCGTTATAGACAATCCAGCGCCAATCATATCCACTTTCCCGGATATCAAAGCCGGGAGCAACGCCCCAAATTCCATATTCACAATATTCAACTCCATGCCCAGTTCCTGCGCAATGTAGGCGGCATATTCTATGTCAAAACCAATAACCCCCTCATCTGCATATACATAAGCCATCGGTTCGGTAACGGCAGCTGTTCCAAAATTCAAAATCCCATTCACCCCGCTTGACGGAATGTCAGGCATCGGCCCCGGATTTCCCTTTTTGGGAAACCAACGATCTTCCATTTCCCGGTATGTTCCGTCTTCCTGAATTTGTAAAAGAACACGGTCCATGGCTTCTTTCAACATTTGGTCGCCCTGACGTACCGCAAATCCGTACTGATCGTCCATAATAAATTCATCCAGCACGGTAAGTCCGTCCAGATTAGCCTGAATATTGGACAGTACGGGCAAATCATACGCCGTCGCATGGGCTTTTCCTTCCTTTACAGCCAGGGCACAGTGCAAGACATTATTAAAATAAATGATCCGGGCATCAGGAATGCGGTCAAGGACCATCTGATCTGCCGCTGTCCCTGCCGGAACGGCAAACGTTTTTCCCCCTTCCAACATGGAAAGGCTGGTTATTACATGACTTTCCCTGCTGCAACCAGTCGCCACAAACAAAAACAACAGATACAGCAGGGAGGCTTTTAAGGTGTTTTTCATATAGCAAAGGTAATCAAATGGAGTTTGACTGCGCCAAAATTATGTATCTTTGCATTATGCCAAACCGTAAAAGACACCGGCGTATGTCTGCCCTCCCCCCAATGGAGGGTTACCGTCCATACGGAGTTCCCGGGAGGGACCGGGGATCGGTGGAATTGCTGTTTGAGGAATATGAAGCCATCCGTCTTGCAGATTATGAAAACCTGACGCAGGAAGAAGCGGCCCGCAGAATGAATATCTCAAGGCCTACTTTTACGCGTTTATACGACAAAGCCCGCAAAACCATTGCCCGTGCCTTCATTGAAAGCAAGAGCATTGTGATCCGCGGCGGGGATTATGAAATTGAAAATCACTGGTACCGTTGCCGCCATTGCCACCAGGTAAATTCCTCGCCGGACCCTGTCGATAATTGCCAAAATTGTCATTCTGAAGATATTTTGTCTTTGAATAAATAAAGACTCAGCCTTTTGTGTGTTCCCAAATCTTCAGGTCTATGCAATCAATACGTGTTCTTTCGTCTTCAAGAGAAACGATCACCCCTGAATGGACTTTCCCCATCATGCAATGAGACGGAAGGAATTTCACGGTCTGTCCTACAAAGGGACGCATTCCCTCAATTACCCCTCTAAAAGACAACACCATACATATACCCACCTCAACAACAGCATCTTCCCGACCCAACAATTTTCCCGGCCCTATAACCCATACATCCAACAACCCGTTATCTATCTCCACAACCCGTGCAAAATGCGTAATAGGGCAGCCCAACGGACGGTAACGGATCACATCGTCTTTTAAGATCTTGTTGCCGGAAAAACAGGCCAACGTTTCGCGACACGAGGGCTCTCCGGGCAACGGATGCAACAGAAAATCCGCCTGCGCCTTGTCTATCAGCCCAACATAAGTTTCTTTTTCCTGAATATTTGCCGAGTTGAGGATCCCCGTCAATTTTTGGAACTGCGTCTTGAACCGTTCCTGCCTGAAAACCGGGCATTGTTCCGGCATAGCCCTTGTTTCTTTTAAAGCCGAGGCAAAGGCCGCACAATTCACATAACCGCAAGCCCCGCAATTGAATCCCGGCAGCAGGGCAACCAGGGTTTCTTTCTTGATCATGATTTATTCTCCCTTATATTCCTGCACCCCGTTTATGTGCCGAAGCACACCCCTGTGGTATTTCTTCTCTATATGCATTTCCCCTACACACAAAGTACAAATAGAAAACGGCGCATTGTGGCGTAAACGGTCTTCACTGTAATTAAACACAGGCGCCTGCGAAAAACAAGCCGCCAATTCTGCCGTTCCTTTACCAGTCAGTCCGTTCGTTTCAATAACACGGCACCCGGCATTCATCTCCATAACCCGTTCCCTGAATATTTCCCTTTCTGCCTGCGAGATCATGTCCCCTTTTGTTATGGCTACAACATTGGCCGTACTTAAAAACGGACCTACTTTTAAAGGAGTGTTTGGCCCTGTTGTAGCATCTATAACACAAACCCCCAAACCATTGGTGGTATAAGGAGCACACCTGTGACACAATCCCGCAGTTTCTACAATAAGCATATCTGCAGCATGCTCACCGGCAAAAGACACCATTTCTCCCATATTGTAAATGGTATAATGATCCGGGCACATATCCCTGGACAATCCAACCATAGTAGGGACTCCCGTCTTTTTAAAACGAACCTGATCTTCTGTATACAGGCAATCGATTTTGGCAACGGCGATCTTTACCAGCTGTTCTTTTAAAAATCTAATGGTATTAAGCAATACAGACGTTTTTCCTGCCCCAGGGGTACCGGCTACTACTATTACTTTCATGGTTTTCTTTTCAGGCAACAATTTCTTCACCCAGCCTTACCCGTTCACGGATCCTGAACAATTCACTATCCATCCGGTTTAATTCCACGCAAAGATCCGTCTCGTGATCTGTAGTATTGAAAATTTTTTCCACACCTCCGTTTTTCATTACTATGCGCCTTCCGGTCAATAAAGCCAGTAGTGGGTCATGCGTCACTACTAAAATGATCTTTCCCTTGCCGGACAACAACTCCATGGCCTGGTGCTTTTTTATGCCTGCGTTTTCTATCTCATCAATCAAGACGATGGGAGAATCACTTATAAAAGCAACATCAGCCACCATCAGAGACCGGCTTTGTCCTCCGCTCAGGACTGTCAGGTTCATATCTTCCGATATGGGTTCTCCAGTTAACGTATTAGCGTGATAAACAACCTGTTCCACCATGTTCAGATTCTTTCCCCTGCACTTGGCGTGAAGCAAAAGAAACTCCCTGACAGTCATATCTGCCAAAAAATTCATGTTTTGAGACAACTGGGCTATCATTTTCTTTTTGGGATCAAACCGGATGGAGATATCAGGCACTTGTCCGTTTATAAGCACCCTGCGATGCGTGGATGTATCTGCCTGCGCCAATTGTTCAATATCTTCTATAAAAGCGCTTTTCCCGCTTCCCGTAGGACCAACAACTCCCACAATCTCTCCGGGATAGATTTCGATCCGGGAAAATGTCTCGGCAATTCCGAATTTGTTTTTTCCGGGCAGAATGGTAATGCTTTCTATCATTGTCGTATCTTTTCCGACAAAGGTAAAAGCTTTTACTATTTTGATAAACCCATGAAAAACGTATCCTTCACTACGTTTAAAAACGTACTGGGGTGGCCTTAAATATCAAAATAATGGTGTTTGATGGCATACGTTACCAGATTGGCCGTATTCCTGGATTCTGTTTTCTGGAGCAGGTTTTCCCGGTGTTTGTCTACGGTACGTTTACTTATACCTAATTTTTGTGCAATTTCTGCATTGGAAAATCCCTTACAGATATAATAAAGAATGTCTTTTTCTCGCTGCGTAATGTCGTCCCGGTCTTTTCCAGGATTGTTGATTTTATGGGTCATGATCTCCAGAATGGATTGAATGATGTCCTGAGAATAATAATTTTTCCCTTCCATAACATCAATCAACGCATTTTTCACTTCTTTAAAAGAAGAATTTTTAAGTAAGAACCCGGAGGCTCCCGCTTCTATCATACTCGACAGGTAGCTTTCTTCTGAATACATTGATAATGCAAGGATTTTCAAGTTCGCATCCAGCTCCAGCGCCTTTCTTGTAGCTTCTATTCCGTTCATAACAGGCATCTCTATGTCCATTAACACAATACAATCTTTTACATCAACTATTTTTTCCAGAAATTCAGCCCCGTTTTTCGCATCCAGTATTTGATCCACAAAATCCATCTTTTGCAATAAAAAACGCAATCCTTCCCGGAACAACGCATGATCATCCACTAAAAAAATATTGATCTTTTTCATTTCACAGGTATTTCAATGTGTGTATAAAAACCATTCCCCGGAGACGAATCTACGGTAATCGACCCGTCCAGGGACTTAACACGGGAATATATATTATCCAGTCCCATTCCGGTTAAGGATAGATCCTTTACCGAGGTTTGACCCGGCTCCATACCTTTCCCGTCATCACGGTAATCAACCGTCAGCCACTGATCTTGTTCTTTCAACGTCAGGTGAATAATCGCCGGACCGGCGTGTTTAACACTGTTGTTCAACAATTCGGTAACTATACGGTATACGTTGATCTCTGTATCGTAATCGTACCTCTTGTCAGAAATATCAGCCTTAAAAACCACTTTTATTGGAGAATTGGCAAACAACTGCCTGGTCAGTGTTTCGGTCGCTTTTGCCAACCCGTAATTCTTCAGCAAATGAGGACTCAGGTGGTTTGAAATTTCCCTGAGGGTGACAATTGCTTCATCGATCACCGAATACGATTGCTCAACGATCCTTCTGTTTTCTGTATCCATCTTTTCTGTATCAGCGGCACTTATTATCATTTTTACGGAAGAGAGCAACGGACCCAAGCCGTCGTGCAAGTCTCCCGCGATGGTGCGCCGGGCGCGTTCTTCTCCCTGAATGATCCCCATAAGCATTCGTTTTTCACTTGTCTTTCGAACGGTATCCAATTGATCCTGAAGATTGAATATCTGTCTAATATAATACAAACTAATAAGCATCAGAATGGATATCACAATGCCCAGCCAGCTGTTCACTTCGTCTTTGGCAAATAATTTGGTTTGCCAGAAAAAGGAGGAGAATTCAAACAGCCTTTCCAGAGCCATCAGTACAAACGCAATGGATATGAGTATCCAGGAAATGTTGTACCGGGTCCTGCGAACCATGGAGACCGCCACAATAGCCGTGATCAATTGAATGATCATGGACAGGAACAAGGCAATTTTAAAGATCATTTTTTCAGTAAAGTTATTGATTTAAAAACAAAAAAGGCCGCCCTGCAAAGAGCGACCTACACACTATTAGGTTTCAAGTGTTATTCAAGCAGCTTGTTGCGGGCTGTTTCAATGTCTGTTGCCAGCGTATTTAGCTGTTCTTCAAGCTGTTTTACATTTATGGCGTTTATAACTTTCAACGGTTCCAGGATCCCCCTGATGGATTCCAGTTCCGGATGGTAAGGGATCAGGGATTCTATACCGTCCACAACCAGAAGGAAGCGGTAGGAAACATCTGCGGCCGTCTGGTCATTAAAATAGGTTATGTAACGGGGTATATCAAGGCTGGTGAAATACAGGGCTTCCAGGATCCCGGCGGCCATGGTTTCAAAGAACATGTGAATCTGTTCTTTTTCCATTTGTTCTTCTCCCATCGTGACTACCCAGGTATTGATATCCAACGCATTAATCTCTACATTGACTTCGGCTCCTTCCATCAGGGCCACATTGTCGGTATCTACCAAAAGCTGGGCTATTACCTGATCGTATTCCTCAACCGGTAAACCGTAAAGTTGCGCAATGGCCTTATCTACTGAATAAACGGCTAAAGCCCTGTTTTTTTGTGAAAGTGTCACCAGGTCGTTCACTTTGGCCAACGGCATCAGGAATGTAGGTTTTACTCTTTTTTCACGATCGGTAAGGACCAGCGTCCCTTCCTGAATGGCTTTCATATGGGGCATTACGCCCAATTGCTGAAACCCGGATACCAAGGAATCGATCTTGATGATCAAATCTTCTGTCAGGTATTGTTCCTGGAGACTTGTTTCCGATTTGGTTTGAGCGTCTTTCTTTTTGGAGGAGCTGTTACCGCATGCGCTAACGATAAGCGCCGAGATCAACAAAAGTGCAATGGCAATTCTTTTCATATTGAGTTGTTTTGAATAATAAATAAGCTTGGAATATTGTACAAATGTAAAAAAAACACGTTATTATTCACCTTTCTTTCCCATAAACCTTGCCGGAATCCTGAAAAATAATGCCAGGGCAGTCAATAAAGCCATAATTCCCAGTACCGCCAGGTTATACCACAATGTGGGAATTTTCAATTTCCCCAGTATTTTTACGTGGCTGTAAAAAGGAGCTCTTCCGTTACTTGTAGCCGGGTCCAGGTATATTTGGCCTACTTTGGGTACGATTGTGTGATCCACAATGCGAAACATTTTTGTAGAGGAGCTGTTTAGCACCAGATCCTGCAGAAACAGGTTATGGTGATCCTTTTTCAGGGACAACAAACCGTCTTTTCCCAGTTCATTGATCAAACGCATATTGGTCCTGTCAATTTCGTGGGTATAATGCAATGACCTTTTTGAGAGGACTTTATTGGCATCAACAAAATAACCGTCCAACTGGTGGTAAAGAGCTTCAGACCACGCAGAACCCTCTACCTGTAAAGGATCCTTTTCCGTCAACTGTGCCAGCAGGGGCAAGCCTGTTTTAATAATTTCCAGCCTTTCTTTATCCGGAGCTCCTTCTTTCAGGTATTCTGCCTGTGCCGTTTCCATTTGGCTTTGCAATTCTTCCAGGAACCCGATCCTGTAATATTGTGCGCGGAATTTTTCTTTTTCGTCGTCAAAGAAATGCTTCATGTAACGGTTGTATTCAAAAGAGCTGACCGCCAGGGCTTCGAATGCCCACCTGGAAGGGATTACCTCTCCAATCACAGGAACGTTTCCCGTTTTGCTTTTCGGGTTCAGGTCATCAAATTTCACGACCAGGCCACACAGCAGGATCTGGGGTATCAGCAACAGCGGTATGGTAATGTAAATAGCCACGATGGAACTCAGGGACTGGGAAAGCACCAGTCCGGTCAGGTTTGCCACCAATGCCGCCGCAAAAAGAACGATCCACCAAATCCACAGCATACCGTGAATACCCATAATCGCGTTTCCGGCCAGTATGAAAAGCAGTGTTTGTACAAGCGATAACCCTGTCAGATATATGATCTTGGACCAGATATACCCGCTGTGACTCAGTTTCAGGAAGCGTTCCCGTTTTAGCAGGGAACGGTCCTTGAAAATTTCCTCGGCACTGACACTCATTCCCATGAATATGGCCACAATCACCGCCATGAAAAAATACGACACCAGGTTTTTATTGTCCATCAATGTATATCCCGTCTCGGGTGCATACCTGGTCAGCATGGCCACCACCACTGCCAATAAGGGGGCTTCCAGCAGGGATATTAGCAAATACTGCGTGTTTGCCATTTTGGTGCGTATGTTTCGCTGAAGAAATATCCGGAACTGTTTCCAGGCCGCCGGCTTTTTCTGTCTTGTTTCGGGAACTTCGCGTATTTTTGGATCTTCCCCCACAGATCTTGTTTCCAGGTATTTGTTGTGCCATTCTTCCGGACTGATCCGGCGTGTTTCAGTAATTTTTCCGGTATCGTCCAACGCTTTGGCGTCCAATATGTTCAGTACGATTTCGGGATTGACGTTCCCGCAAGTAGAACACATGCTGGTATCGGCATCGGCATAATGTGCGACATCTTTAAAATACGTTATGGCTTCAATGGGATTCCCATCGTATACGGGATAGCCACCTTTGTCTAAAAGCCAGAGCTTGTCAAATAATTTGTAAATGTCCGAGGAAGGTTGGTGGATATTCACCACAATCAACCGTCCTTTGAATGTTTGCTCCTTGAGCAGGTTTATTACCTTTTCCGAGTCGGAAGAACTCAGCCCCGAAGTAGGTTCGTCCAGGAACAGAACCACCGGCTCCCGGATCAACTCCAGGGCAATGTTGAGCCTCTTGCGCTGTCCTCCGCTGATGGTCTTGTTCAGGGGTGATCCCACTTTGAGGTCTTTTGCCGCCGCCAGTCCCAGATCCGTCAACACCTCCATGACCCGTTTATCGAGTTCTTCAGGAGACATCCCGTCAAAACACAGTTTGGCTGTATACCATAAGTTTTTGTAAACAGTCAGTTCTTCTATAAGTAAGTCATCCTGGGGCACAAAACCGATCAGTTTCTGAACCTCGGAGTTATCAATGGAATGACCGTTCAGCAGGATCTGTCCTTCCTGGGGTTTTATATTGCCGTTAAGCAATCCCAGCAATGTGGATTTTCCCACTCCGCTCCCTCCCATAATGGCTACCAGTTGTCCGGAATGCAGGGTGAAGCTGAAGTTATGCATTCCGTTGTCACTTCCCGGAAAACGGAAATTGATATCCTTTCCGGAAAGTTCAATGGGAATGTGTTTGTCTCCTTTTTTGTCAAAAAGAGCCTTTATGTTGCTATAATACAGGGGCGTACCCTGTTTTCCTTTCATCACGCCGCTTTGCTGCCACAATTGAAATGTGCCTGCCATAACGGGGACGTCGTTCATCATGACGGGGTCTGTTCCACGGTAAGTAAAAGCCATCGCATTGGATCCGGGCAGGTCTATCATTTTTAACGTTCCGTTCCATCCCTCAGGAACATAAGAAAGGACTTTCTCCGTTTCCCGATCAAGAACAAAAGCTTTGAAATGGCCGAAATCGTCTTCACTGACATTGAACTGGGACGCCACTTTTTTGAAAAGATCTTCATGAGTCAGGAATCCTTCGGGGTTCATTCCGGCAAATTCCATAAACCGCAATAAAAGCAATGACTGTTCTTTTGCTTCTATGTTTTTTCTCAATCCCTCGCAAACCCCCTCAATAATCTTATCCTTATCCAAACCCGAGGACATCTGGTACAATTCCCTCAGGTCCCTGTACAAACCCAGGTATGTTTCCTGCCGGCGTATACCAAAATGCTGATTCAGATAAGCTTTAATGAGTTTTTCGGACCTTTCTTTGTCTATCCCCGCTACAGCGCCAAAAAGAGCAAACAGGTTCAGCAATCCGGATAATACCAAGTCGTTCATAAAGAATTAGATTTTTTGTCTTTCCAATAATAAAAGATCAGGAACGGGATCCCCAACACACTTCCTACTATATCGGCCGCAACATCTGTAATATCCCCGGTCCGGTAGGGAAGGTAATACTGGATCACCTCGGTTATCACGCCAAAAATGAATCCCGACCACAATATAAATATTTTGGTAACGATCCATCCGGGCCTTACTGCTGCCCACGCAAGAGGTACAATGGGAATAAAGAGCAGGGCGTGTAACACCTTATCGGGTTGTACTCCCAGGAACGAGGCCAGCCAGACAAACAAACCATTCTTCTTGAACTGGGGCAGGGCATCACCCGTAGAAAACAGAAAATAAGTACATACTCCCAGGTATACTACAAAGAAGCAAATCCAGAAAATATTCCGGTTTTTATTTTTTATACGAGTTTTTCCAGCCAATATTTACTATTCAGTTTTTTATCCAGTATAACGGAAAGACTGTCAATGGGTATGCGTTCCTGGAGCATGGTATCCCTGTCCCGCAAGGTAACTGTTCTGTCTTCCAATGTTTGATGGTCAACGGTTATGCAATAAGGAGTTCCAATGGCATCCATTCTGCGGTAACGTTTTCCAATGCTGTCTTTTTCATCATACAGGCAATGGTGTTCCAGGCGAAGGATTCTTAAAATTTCGTGTGCCACCTCGGGCAGTCCGTCTTTCTTTATCAAAGGGAAAACGGCCAGTTTAACCGGAGCCAAAACAGGCGGTATTCTAAGAACCACGCGGGTTTCTCCGTCTTCCAACGTTTCTTCTTTGTATGACGCGGACAATACCGACAGAAAAGTACGGTCCAGTCCTATGGACGTTTCAACAACATAAGGAACGTAGCTTTCATTGGTTTCCGGATCGAAATACCTCATTTTGCGCCCCGAATATTCTTCATGACGGGAAAGGTCAAAATCGGTTCTTGAATGGATTCCCTCCAGTTCCTTAAACCCAAACGGAAACTGAAATTCAATGTCACAGGCGGCATTGGCATAATGGGCCAGCTTGTCGTGATCGTGATAACGGTAGTTCTCCTGGCCCAGCCCCAGGGATAAATGCCAGCGTAACCTCATTTCTTTCCAGTATTGGTACCACGTCATTTCTTCCCCGGGTTTGACAAAGAATTGTAATTCCATCTGCTCAAATTCCCTCATTCTGAAAATAAACTGCCTGGCCACGATCTCGTTCCTGAAAGCTTTGCCTATTTGTGCTATTCCAAAAGGAATTTTCATCCGACCGCTTTTCTGGACATTCAGAAAATTCACAAAAATTCCCTGGGCTGTTTCCGGTCTCAGGTAAACCAGAGAAGCTCCGTCTTCCGTACTTCCCAGTTTTGTGCTGAACATAAGGTTGAATTTCCTGACTTCCGTCCAGTTTTTGGAACCGGAAACCGGGCAGGCAATCCCGCAATCCAGGATCAATTGACGGAGCCCCTCCAGGTCGTTGTCATTCAAAGCCTTAACCATTTTGTCCCGCACAGCGTCGATTTTCGCCTGTTCCCGCAAAACATTTGGGTTGGTGGCCAGGAACTGTTGTTGATCAAAGGCATCTCCAAAACGTTTTTTCCCTTTTGCGACCTCTTTGTTGATCTTTTCCTCCAGTTTGGACAGATAGTCTTCCAAAAGCACATCTGCCCTGTATCTTTTTTTGGAATCTTTATTGTCAATGAGCGGGTCGTTAAAAGCCGAGACATGGCCGCTGGCTTCCCATACCTTAGGGTGCATAAAAACAGCTGAATCAAGCCCGGTAATGTTATCATACATCCTTACCAGCGAATCCCACCAATATTTTTTTATGTTGTTTTTCAATTCCACGCCGTTCTGTCCATAATCATAAACAGCCCCTAATCCGTCATAAATATCACTGGAGGGGAATATGAATCCGTACTCTTTAGCGTGCGCAATAATGTTCTTGAACAATTCTTCCTGTGTCATAAATCTTTTAGTAAAAATCCTTCAAAGATAGGTTTTTTGGAAGAATCTCTTCCAGCAATTCTATGGCAAAAGGCCTTTCTTTTAAACGGGGATGGGGCAGGACAAGATTTTTGGTGTGTGTTTTTATCCTGTCGTAAAGCAAAATATCTATGTCTATGAGCCTGGACTCATATGATTTGGGTGTCTCAGGGGAAAATGATTCTTCTTTACGGATACGGCCCAGTTTCTTTTCAATATCCAGGCATTTCTCCATTAACATTTCTGCGTCCAGTTCCGTTTCCAGACACACAGCCTGGTTTAAAAAAGAATTCACGGGCTTGCTGAAGCCCCAGGGTTCTGTTTCTATTCGTCCGGAAACAGCTATTATCCGTCCCAGTTCATGCAAGGCATCCAGTGCCTGCTGCAATATCCTGTCCCTGTTTTCCATATTGCCCCCCAGAAGAAGATACGCTGTATGCATAGGTACCTGTTTTAAAACATGCCGTAAAGGCCGGTATCCAAAAGCGCTTCTTCGCTCATGCGTGAAGGGTCCCACGGGGGATCAAAAGTAAGTGTTACTGTTGCCTTGGAAACACCCGGCACCTGGCTGACCGCTATACGCGCATCTTCCACCACTTCTTCTGCCATCGGACAATTAGGAGCCGTTAAGGTCATGGTTACCGTTACCGGATATCCCTCCCCTGTTTTCTCCCCTATGGCAATTTCGTAGATCAAACCAAGGTCTACTATGTTTGCGGGTATTTCGGGGTCAAAAACCTGCTTTAAAGCCAATCTGATATTGTTTTCCAGTTCCATTTATGAGGGTTTTTCGGTGTTGGCCACAAGAGCATACATTTGAATCTGCTGTATCATTGACAACAATCCGTTAGCCCTTGTAGGAGACAAGTGGTCTTTTAGTCCGATTTTTTCTATAAAGTCCATATTGGAATCCAGGATCTCTGCGGGGGTATGCCCGGAAAAAACCTGTACGAGCAGGGATATGATCCCTTTGGTGATCAGGGCGTCGCTGTCTGCCTGGAAATACAATCTTCCGTTTTCTCTTTTAACATCAAGCCACACTCTTGATTGACAACCTTTTATTAAATTTTTTTCCTGTTTTGAACTTTCTTCAAGCGGGAGCAGGTTTTTGCCCAGTTCAATCAGGTATTCGTATTTATCCATCCAATCTTCCAGGAAGGAAAATTCTTCCACGATCTTTTGTTGTTTTTCAGGAATGGTCATAAAATGATCTTTAACGAAGTATCTTCAGCACTTTTTTCAGCGAATCCACAAAAAAGTCAAGTTCTTCCACGGTGTTATACAAGGCAAAGGAAGCCCTCAGAACAGACGTCACGTTCAGCCGGGAGAGCAAAGGCTCGGCACATAACATTCCTGAACGGGCCGCAATGCCCATTTTATCCAGCATCATAGCAATATCGGAAGGATGTGCGCCTTCAAAAGACATGGAAAAAACGGGAATTTTTTCATATACCTGGCCATAATAAGTTCCGGGTATTCCGTATAGAGTACACCCGTCAATTTCCCCGAAGAGCTCTAAGGCTTTTTCCGTGATCGTTTTTTCGTATTCTTCTATGGTTCCGTTGTCCAGGCTTTGTACAAATTCCACAGCGGCTCCCAGTCCGGCCACTCCTGTATAGTTGGCCGTTCCGGCTTCATATTTCAATGGAAGTTGAGCATAAGTGGTTCCTTTTTCCAGGGACACACTTTCTATCATGTCTCCTCCTCCCTGCCAGGGAACCATTTCTTCAAGGTATTTTTCTTTCCCGTACAGGATTCCTGTCCCGGTAGGTCCGTACAGTTTATGCCCGGAAAAAACATAAAAATCGGCATCCATTTCCCTAACGTCCACTTTGTGATGTACGACCCCCTGGGCTCCGTCCACAACTACCGGGACCTGGTAATAATGGGCAATGCGAATGATCTCGGCAAGGGGGTTTACAAGACCAAGCACGTTGGAAATGTGTGTTATGGCCAATAGTTTAGGGGGTTCCCCCGGTTTGTCCAGTATCTGTTCCAGTTTTTTAGGGTCCAATGCCCCGGTCTGGTCCATTTCCCAGACTTCAAGTAAGGCGCCTGTACGCTGACACATCATTTGCCAGGGAACTATGTTGGAATGATGCTCGGCCCGGGTGATAACAATTCGGTCTCCGGGACGGACATACGTTTGGCCGAAGGAAAAAGCAAGTAAATTCAGGGATGCAGTCGTTCCGGAGGTAAATATGATCTCGTTCTCAGAAGCAGCGTTTATAAAACCCCTGATGGTTTTACGCGCCTGGTCATAACGCTCGGTACACTGGACGCTCAGGTAGTGAACAGCCCGGTGAATATTCCCGTTTATGCCACCGTTCATTTCCCTGAGGACCTTTAGAACAGGCTCTGGTTTCTGGGTTGTGGCGCTGTTGTCCAGGTAAACGAGTGGCTTTCCGTACACTTTCTGTTGCAGGGCCGGAAACTGATCCCTGATTTGTGATATATTCATACTTCAAAGATAATAAATGTATATTTGCAGATGTATAAAATACCGTTAAAATGTACGAATACATAAAAGGAAACCTAACGTATGCAGATCCTGCCCAGGCAGTTATAGAGACTTCCGGGATAGGTTACAATATAATGATTTCACTGCAAACATATTCTGCCGTTCATACCCAAAAAGAGGTCTTTTTATGGCTGCATTTGCTGGTAAAGGAAGACGCACACTTATTATATGGCTTTGCCACCCGGGATGAACGTGAAATCTTCCGTCTTCTGATAAGTGTATCCGGCGTCGGGCCTAATACCGCACGTATGATACTTTCCGCCATGAGCAATCAGGAGATCCGTGACGCGTTGATCACTTCAGATGTGGTAAGAATAAAAAGCATTAAGGGCATTGGAACGAAAACTGCAGAAAGAATGATCATAGAACTCAAGGATAAGATGATGAAAGTGGGGCTGGAATCCGTCACTCCGGGCAGTTCCGTGAGGCCTGTTTCAGAAATCGGGGCAGAGGCAGCTGCTGCTTTGCAACAGTTGGGATTTCAGCGTTCTGCCATAGAAAAAGTGCTTTCCCGGCTTAATAAAGAAAATCCGGCTTACAGCCTGGAAGAATTGATCAAGCTTTCCCTAAAGATTTTATAATTTATAAATAACTATATTTGTATCATTAACCATTAATCATTTTATTACAATGAACATTCCGGAAAATCTTAAGTACACTAAAGAACACGAGTGGATAAAAATTGAAGGGGATTTGGCAATTGTAGGCATTACCGAACATGCCCAGGCTCAATTAGGTGACATCGTTTTTGTAGATATCCAGACTATGGGCGAAACGCTGGACAAGGATGAAGTCTTTGGTGCTATAGAAGCGGTTAAAACGGTAGCCGATGCCTTTATGCCTTTATCCGGAACAATAGAGGAGGTCAACGAAGTGCTGGAAGGAGATCCCCAGTTAGTCAATAAAGATCCTTACGGTGAAGGCTGGATGGTGAAAATCAAAATGACAAACCCCGGAGAAGTGGAAGAATTACTAGACGCCACTGCATACGGGAAGTTGATCGCATAAATGAAAACCAGCTTCGGAAGCGATAATCATTCCGGAGTGCATCCACTTGTGCTAAAGGCAATAGCGGAAGCAAACGATGATTATCAGCTCTCTTATGGAGAAGATGAATATTCTGAAAGGGCCTGCGATCTGTTCCAAACCTTTTTCGGTAAGCAAGCCCGGGTATTTTTTGTTTTTAATGGAACCGGGGCGAATGTCCTTTGTCTTCAAGCATTAACACAACCCTACAATTCAGTAATATGTGCCCGTACGGCACATATCAACCAGGATGAATGCGGAGCACCCGAACGTTTCACGGGGTGCAAACTCATAACGGTAGAAACAAAAGACGGTAAACTGACACCGGAGCTCGTGAAACCTCAGTTGCAAGGTTTTGGATTTCAACATCATTCACAACCAAAAGTCATTTCCATTTCACAGACCACGGAACTGGGAACCGTTTATACGCCTGAAGAGATCAGGACATTGGCAGATTTGGCCCATCAGCACCAAATGTACTTGCACATGGACGGGTCCAGACTGGCCAATGCTGCCGCATTTCTTGATCTTCCCCTGAAAAGTATAACCACAGAAGCCGGCGTGGATGCGCTTTCATTCGGTGGTACAAAAAACGGAATGTTAATGGGAGAGTCTGTTGTGTTTTTTCATCCGGAACCGGCTGAAAATTTTTTGTACACAAGAAAGCAATCCATGCAATTGTTTTCCAAGGGCCGCTACATAGCCGCGCAATACCTGGCATATTTGGAAAATGACCTGTGGCTGGAAAATGCCCGTTATGCCAATTCCATGGCACAGTATCTGGCCGTTGAAACAAGGGATATACCCGGAGTGACCATCACCCAAAAAGTAGAAAGCAATGCGGTCTTTGCCATTATACCTGAAAAGGCACGTAAAAAACTAGCTGAAAAACACTTTTTCTACACCTGGGACGAGGCAACAGGAGAAGTACGCTGGATGTGTTCATTTAACACCGGAAAATCCCACATAGATGCATTTATAAACGATTTAAAAAACACGTTGTTATGAACGAAGAAGTAAAGATTACCAGGTTATTCGACCTGCTGGAACGCCTGCAGGTTACCTACCCTAAAGAAGACATTCTGGCCGGAAAGGTGGATGGCGCTTGGAAAAAATACAGCTCAAAAGAATATTCAGAGATAGCTCACCTTTACGCATATGGATTTTTAGAATTGGGTCTGGAACCAGGAGACAAGGTAATTACGGTTATGAACAACCGTCCCGAATGGAATTTCACAGATATGGGGACTGCACTTTCAGGGTTGGTTCATGTGCCGGTGTATACGACCCTGAGTGAAGACGATTTCCTGTATATCATACCCCATTCAGACGCAAAAGTCTTGATCATAGGAACTGCCGTTTTGTATAAGCACCTGGCACCGGTCATTGCCAAATTGGAAAACCCGCCTATGGTTTTTACCATAGATGAAGTGGAAAATGTCCGGAATCTGGATGAGATCCGGCAGTCAGGTGAAAAGAATAAAGACAAATGGGGCCCTGTAATTGAAGAGAATAAGAAGACAATTACACCGGACACATTGCTTACTATTATTTATACTTCCGGGACCACAGGAACTCCCAAAGGAGTAATGCATGCACACAGCAGTATTGTTTTTAATTTCCTGGGGCATGCCGCCCAACAGGTAATGAATTCTTCACACCGTTACCTTAGTTTCCTGCCCTTATGCCACATTTACGAAAGAACTATGAACTACGAGTTCCAGTCTTTGGGAATCAGCGTTTATTATGCCGAAAATATGGGAACCATTGCCCGTGATCTGAAAGATATCCAGGCAGACGGATTCTGTGCCGTTCCCAGGGTTATTGAGATGATGTACAAAAAACTGGAAGATGCCGGCAAAAGCCTTTCCGGTATAAAACGTATTATCTACAAATGGGCCTGGAATTTTGGCAATACATTTGATTATGAAAACCTGACTTTTTGGCGTGTAACCTTGAATAAATTGTTTGATAAGCTGGTATATAGCAAGTGGAGGGCCAACCTTGGAGGCCATGAAATGCTTATAGTTACCGGCGGTTCTTCCATAAGGGCGTGTATTATCCGTCTTTTCTCCGCCGCAAAAATGTATATTTACGAAGGGTACGGTCTGACAGAAACAGCTCCTGTAATTGCCGTAAACAACCCCAAAGACAGGATCCGTAAAATTGGAACGGTTGGAAAGATCATGGATGGCACTGAAGTGAAATTTGCTTCTGACGGTGAGATCCTTACCCGTGGACCTCACGTGATGATGGGGTATTATAAAGACCCCCAGGCCACAAACGAAGCCATAGACAGTGAAGGATGGTTCCATACAGGAGATGTGGGAGAAATGGTTAACGGCATTTTCCTGCGGATCACCGACCGTAAAAAAGAAATATTCAAACTTTCCAACGGAAAATATGTTGCCCCACAACTGGTTGAAAACAAACTTAATGAATCTCCTTATATAGAAGGCTCCCTGGTCATTGGAAGCAATCAAAAAGTAGCTTCTGCCGTTATCATTCCCAATGGAGTCTTAATTCAGGATTGGGCTGCACATCACAAAATGGTATTTCAGGACTTGGATAATCTATACAGGACCAAAGAGGTAAACGACCTGATACGCAAAGAGATCGATCGTATTAACAAAACTCTTGCGCCACACGAACAGATCAAGTTTTTCCGACTGGTGGATGATGAATGGAGTACAGCCAACGGCCTGCTTTCACAAACGCTTAAATTACGCAGGGCGCAATTGAACAAACATTACGAGAAAATCATAGCTGATATCTACAGTGATTCGAAAGGCAAATGATCAGGACAAGACAGCACTCCGGGAAATCTGGAGTGCTGCTTTTAATGATCCGCTTTCCTACGCGGATTTTGTAATTGAACATTGCCTGAAACTGGGAACGGTGCTCTTTGATGATCGCGGCAGGTCTTTCCTTACCCGCTTCCCGTTAACCTTAATGCAAAAAGGAAAGATTCTGCTGCAGGGTTTTTATATTTACGGACTGGCCACCCATCCGGTGCAGCAGGGAAAAGGATTCGGATCACTTTTGCTGACAAAGGCTGTTGAAGAAACTCCATTCTGTCTTCTTTATCCTGCTACGCCTGAATTACAGCGTTTTTATTATAATCGTGGGTTCATAACTCCTGTCCGTATACCTGATGCCGTATCCAAAAGATTACCTGCTCCGGGTATTCAGGAAAACCGGCCTGAATTACTTTACAAACAATACCTTGAAGATGCCGAAAATCAGGATTTTGTATTTCTTTGGCCGGCTTCGATGTTTGAGTTTGCCCTTGAGGAATGTTTCTTTAGAAAAGGATTTGTAAGTCCACCCTGGTTCTGTTACCCGGACCAAAACGAGATTCTCTGCAAACCTTATTTAAGATCTTCCGGGCTTAAAGATTGGTCCTACAAACAGGGTTGGGGAATTATTCAGGACAACGTTCCCGGATTTGAATCAGGAAAAAGTGTTTTTTATCTTCCTTTAGACTGATTGTCAGAAAGTTATTCTATAATAACCCAGCGGGAGCAAACCTGTTTGGTACGATGTTCTCATGTCTTCCAGCTTGACATCATACTCGTAAGAATACACGTTTTTCCGATTGGTGAAATTACGTATTTCCACCCCAATTTCATGCGTCATATTCCTTTGTTGGATTTTAGCCCACACTTTAAGATCTCCACGCATATAAAAAGGATGCTGTGGAACATACGCCTCCTCATAAATATAAACAGTTGCCCCACTCAATCGGGAGGCTTCCAGGTCTACCGGGATATATCGTTGTCCCCCGGCAAGGGCAAATTTTATATCACCTCCAAAAGACCATATATTCTTTGCCGAAGGTTTTTTGGTGACCTCAAACTCCTTGCCTATCAGCAAATTAGAAACAAAATTGCCGTTATATCTTGTGTTTCTGAGAATGTTGTCAATGCTTCTGAACTTACTTTCAAATACTGACGCGGTAACCATATAATACCAACCTTGTGAGAGAAAGCGCTCCAGGGTAAGTTCCAATCCGTAATTGTATCCTGTTCCGTCACTTACGTATACGCGTCCGTACTTGTCAAACTGCATACCCCCCAGGTTGATCACAGCATAATAAGGTTCATAAAGATCTACGGGTATGTTGTACAGGTATTGATAATAGATTTCTGTTTTCAAACGTGTCGCCGGGGCCAGGCGCCATTGATAACCCAGGACAAAATGATGCGCACGGGTCATATCCAGGTATTTATTGGGATATATCTTGCTGTCAACGGCCTGCGAAAACAATTTAGTCATATAAATCTCCAGCCCCTGGTATTGACTGTGCAACCCATATCCAAAGGTCAGTTCGTGTTTGTCTTTGAATTTCCAGGAAACACCTACCCTGGGATCGATGTTCCAGGTTTGGTTGAGTATAAGAAACTGGGCATTCACTCCGGCATCCAGGGTTAATTTAGCAGTTGCTCTATAAGATATCTCAGAAAATCCCTGCAATTGAAATGTAGATCCTATTTCGTTGACATCCTTTGGGTAAGTAGTCATTGAATAATCGTTGGAGATGAATTTATAGGCCAGACGTTTCCCGGTGATGCCCGATCGCAGAGAGAGGCGGCTTCCCAGTTTTGCGTTGTGAACCGCCTGTATACTTTGAAATTCCCTCATCAGCAAAGCATCCTGGCTCCGTTCCTTCTGAAGTGACGTGGGATTCAGGGAATCTATCTGTGCCGAGAAAGAAGAAAGGGAGCTGGACAGCGATATTTTCAATGACTGGTTGTGTCCCAGCGTTTTCTGGTATTGAAGGCCTACCACGCCCATTCCGGATTGTGTGGCAATATCGTCTGCGTAATTGTAAAAATCCGATTCCCCGTTAACTATACTTACATTACCCATACCTCCGATGGCAAAAAGGGAAAAAGTCCCGCTATTGGGCGTAGGAATATTTACTTTTGCTGTGAAGTCCTGGTACCTGGGAACAGCTGAACCCGTGCCGAATTCGAACCCCAGATAAGCCAGGGCATCCAGGAAAGAATACCTGTATGACGCCAGGTATGACGCTTTGAGCTTTTTAGAAACGGGTCCTTCCACACCAAATTCCAATCCGTTGATTCCCAGTTGTCCGGTAAATTCATGTACATCGTAGTTTCCCTCGCGTAAATGAATGTCAAAAACGCCTGAATAGGCATTGCTATATTCTGCAGGAAAAGCGCTCGTATAGAAGTCCGAATTAGACAACGTGTTGACATTCAGCATACTTATGGCTCCTCCGGTAGCTCCTCCGTCGGCAAAGTGGTTTGGATTGTAAATATCCACTCCTTCCATGCGCCATAACAAACCAAAGGGAGAATTTCCCCTGACCACTATATCGTTACTTGAATCGTTTGGAGTCCCCACTCCGGCAAAATTTTGCGCCATTCTTGAAATATCGTTCATGGCCCCGGCATACCTTTCCGCATCGGCAACCGAAAAGGTTCTTCCTGTAACCGATGCCATTTCATTTACAGGCCGGAGTTTGTCTCTTTCTGCCGTGATCACCAGCTCCTGAACGGTAAGCACATCTTCCCTCATCTTGACATTCAAAACCAATTCTTTTCCCGAATTGAGTGAAACATTTTCCATATAGATGGTTTCCATGCCTATGCTGGAAAAAAGAACAGAGATTCTCCCCACCGGGACATTTTGCACATTGTAATACCCATCAATATCACTATACGTGGTCAGGTATCCGCTGTTGTTTACAACCACGGCTACTCCAACCAATGGCTGGTCTGACACTTCATCTACAACCCGGCCTTTTACAGTCTGTACCATTTGCTGTTGAGCAGTAACCTGCATAAACATCAAACAAAGTGTTAGCCACAATAGAAATCGTTTCACAATAATGGGTAAATATCTATGTATACAAATTGACAAAATTAGTACTTTTTTTTTGTCGTTCGATAACGATTTGATGAAGATTAGTGCATTTTTTATTTAGGTAAAACGCAGTTATAAATTAAATAACAATAAGTTGTCTGTTTTTAGCGTCCCAGATACAACAGTAACACTGAAATATCGGCCGGAGAAACTCCCGGGATCCTTGAAGCCTGCCCAATTGTCCTTGGTTTTATTCTCTGCAACTTCTGCCTTGACTCCATAGACAATGAATTCATGGTGCTGTAATCGAATTTTTCCGGAATTGAAACCGCGTCCAATCGAAGAATTTTTTGCGCAAACGCGGATTCTCTTTCTATGTATCCCCTGTATTTAATCGCGATTTCTACAGATTCGTATATTTCTTCAGCCATAGGGTCCGAACCATAAAGTGTTCCACGTGGAACAAATTCCGAAACTTTTTCCCAGGTTACTTGCGGTCTGCTTAATAATTCAGAAAATTTCTTTTTTATTGAAACGGGGGTCGATTTCACGCTTTCCAAAATTTGATTCGCTTTTTCAGGATAAAGAGAATTATTCTCCAGCCAGGTAAGCAGCTTATCACGTTTTCTTATTTTGCTCTCGAAATTATTGTACCTTTCTTTTCCTGCCAGACCCAGTTTGTAGCCAAGAGGGGTTAATCTTTCGTCTGCGTTATCCTGTCTTAATAAAATCCTATACTCCGCTCTTGAAGTAAACATCCTGTATGGTTCATCTACTCCTTTTGTTATAAGGTCATCTATCAGTACGCCTATATAAGCCTGGTCACGCTTGAGCACAACCGGTTCCATTCCGTTAATCTTCCTGTGCGCATTAATGCCGGCCATGATCCCCTGGGCTGCGGCTTCTTCATAACCTGTTGTTCCGTTAATCTGTCCTGCAAAATACAGATAAGGTATATTTTTTACTTCCAGAGAATGCAATAATTGCGTTGGAGGAAAGTAGTCGTATTCAATAGCGTAAGCAGGCCTGTAAAATACAGCGTTTTCAAAACCTTTAATTCTTCTAAACGCCTGATACTGAATATCTATGGGAAGCGAAGAAGAAAATCCTTGTAAATAGAATTCGTGAGTGTTCCAGCCTTCCGGTTCAAGAAACAGTGGATGTTGATCTTTGTCTGCAAAGGTTCTTAGTTTGTCTTCAATACTTGGGCAATATCTGGGTCCTTTCCCTCCAATTCTGCCGGCAAAGAGAGGTGAATCTTCGAATCCTTCTTTTAATTTCTCGTGAACCGCAGAATTTGTGTAAATAATGTAACAGTTTTTCTGTGTTCCGGTTTTTTGTATTGATGAATATTCCGGCAGAAAAGTGAATTTTTTAGGTTTTGCATCTCCCGGTTGTAAATCAAGCTTAGAAAAATCTACCGTCCTTCCATCAATTCTTGGTGGGGTTCCTGTTTTCATCCTGTCTACCTCAATACCCTTCTCGCGTAGCTGTTTACTCAAACCGATCGACTGAGGTTCTCCCATACGTCCCGCCGGGGTGGATTTCCAGCCTATAAATATTTCGCCGTTCAAAAATGTTCCGTTTGTAAGAATAACAGCTCCCGCATAAAATTCTTCTCCAAACTCTGTTTTAATGCCGCTGACTCTTTCTCCATCAAAAAGCAATTCCACCACCTGGTCCTGCCAAATGTACAATCCCGGTGTGTTTTCCAGCACATTTCTCCATTCTGCAGAAAATTGCATTCTGTCACATTGTGCCCGCGGGCTCCACATAGCCGGCCCTTTAGACCGGTTTAACATTCTGAATTGTATTGTACTTCTGTCCGTAACCAATCCAATGGCACCTCCTAAAGCGTCTATCTCCCTGATTATTTGCCCCTTGGCTATTCCTCCCATGGCCGGATTACATGACATATGAGCCATTTTCGTCATATCCATGGTTACCAGGAGTGTCTTTGAACCAAGTTTTGCTGCCGCGTAAGCAGCTTCACATCCTGCATGTCCCGCCCCCACTACTATTATGTCGTATTGAAATTTCATTCCTTATTGCCTGTCGTTATTTTTTGCAATGCCTTGTCCTCTGCTTTTTTCATATTTACGCTTTGTTCTTTTGTAGTATCATTCTCCCCTGCCAGATGTAATATCCCGTGAATGATCACCCTCAGAATTTCTTCAAAAAACAATTGTTTATACTTGACTGCGTTTTGTTTTACGGTCTCTACGTCTATAAATATGTCTCCGCTTATTTTTTTCTCTTTCTTATCCGAATACGGGAAAGTTATCACATCGGTATAATAATCATGATCCAGATACATCCGGTTAATATTGAGTAAATATTCTGGATCACAGAATATTATATTTATGTCTCCCGGGATTCTGTTGTAATCGTTCAATATTGTATTGATCCAGTGTTTTATGGCACGTCTGTTGCTAATCTTAAAATTTGTATTGTGAATGTGAAAAAGTATCATAATTTTGCCTAGTAACGCGGCAAAAGTACGAAATTGTTTTTTAAAATATTTTGTTTACATTTGCAAGCCTTGATGGGCCATTAGCTCAGTTGGCTAGAGCGCTTGCATGGCATGCACGAGGTCGTCGGTTCGATTCCGACATGGTCCACAAAATTAACGTTTAATTACAATGGAAACTAAGAAAAGTTCAAAGGCAAATCTTGAAAACAAGAGAGTTCTTTTTATTGAAGTAGGATTGATTTTTGCTCTTCTTGTAGTCCTGGCTGCTTTCGAGTACAGAACTTACGACAAGGACATCAGTATGCTTACTGCAGATATTCAGCAGATTATTGAAGAAGAGCAGATCCCCATTACCATGGAGACACCTCCCCCGCCCCCTGAAATGCCAAAAGCACCTGTGCTTTCAGACGCCATCGAGATTGTTGATGATGACATCACCATTGAAGAGGATATTTTTATTGAAACAGAAGACGATGCCAATTTTGCTGTAGAAATTCGTGATTATATTGAATACTCAGAAGAAGAGGCAGTTGAAGAAGAAGAAATTCCTTTGGCCATTGTGGAAGAAAAACCCTCCTTCATGGGCGGTGACGAAAACACCTTTACAAAATGGGTATTTGAACGTATCGTTTATCCTGAAGTAGCTAAAGAAAATGGTGTTCAGGGTCGTGTGGTTCTGAGCTTTATTGTAGATGCCGACGGGTATGTCAAAAATGTTACCGTATTGCGCGGTGTTGACCCCAGCATAGACAAAGAAGCCGTGCGTGTTGTTTCTTCCTCTCCCAGGTGGAAACCGGGAAGACAGCGTGACAAAGCCGTAAGGGTACGTTACAACTTCCCTCTGAACTTCCAGCTCAGGTAACCGCATTTCATTCACATTGAAAGATAAAGCGCTCTTTATATACGGGCGCTTTTTTTACACTATATAACATTGAATACAAATAGAGATAAAGCCGTTTTTGTAGGCGTTCAGACTCCGGGGACGGATTCTTCAGTCTTTAACGAATACCTGGATGAACTGGAATTTTTAGCTGACACTGCGGGTGTTGATGCCGGGGGTCGCTTTATACAACGTCTGGATAAACCCCATACCAACACATACCTGGGAAGCGGTAAGCTTGAAGAATTGGCTGCCTATATCAAAGCAGAAGAAATATCCGTTGCCATATTTGATGACGAGCTTTCCCCGTCACAACTTCGCAATCTGGAGAAGATACTTGCTTGTAAGATCCTTGACAGGACCAATCTCATTCTGGATATTTTTGCACAGCGAGCCAAAACCGCATATGCCAAAACACAAGTAGAACTTGCTCAATACCAATACCTTTTGCCACGTCTTACGCGCATGTGGACACACCTTGAACGGCAACGTGGCGGCATAGGAATGCGAGGTCCCGGAGAGTCCCAGCTGGAAACCGACCGCAGGATCATTCTGGATAAAATTTCCCTTCTCAAAGAAAAACTGAAAAAAATTGACCGTCAGATGATCTCGCAGCGTGGAAACCGCGGAGCCTTGGTGCGTATGGCGTTGGTCGGCTACACCAATGTAGGTAAAAGCACCCTTTTAAACCTTTTGGCTAAAACCGATGTTTTTGCCGAGAACAAGCTTTTTGCCACCCTGGATACCACGGTAAGGAAAGTTGTTGTAGACAATATCCCGTTCCTTTTGAGCGATACGGTTGGTTTTATTCGCAAACTCCCTACCCAATTGGTGGAATCTTTTAAAAGTACACTTGACGAAGTGCGTGAGAGTGATGTCTTGATCCACGTGGTTGACATTTCCCATCCCAATTTTGAAGAGATGATGCACGTAGTCAACCAAACATTACAGGATATAGGCTGCGCTGACAAGCCCGTATACCTTGTTTTCAATAAAATTGATGCCTACCGTGAAAAGGAAACGGAAGAGGGTCCTGTAGGCCTTAATGACCTAAAAAATACCTGGATATCTAAAATCCATATTCCCTGCATCTTTATCTCGGCAAAAGAAAAGATAAATATTGACAAGCTCCGCAAAGACCTTTACGGGATGGCTGCAGAAGTACAGTCTGGCCGCTATCCGTTCGGGACTTTTCTGTGGTAGATACCACCCTGGCCCTGAGGTTTTTACGCATTTATCTGGCATGCTATTTGCTCCATTCTAATTAGAGACAATATTGTCCTGATTAAAGTTCTGAAGCCATGAAAACAAAGAAAAGCTTATTGGCTGATCTTGAGAACAAAAGAGTTCTTTTTGTTGAGATCGGTCTGGTTGTTGCTCTTGCAGTTGTTCTTGGTGCTTTTGAATACAAGACATACGAGAGGAATGTCACTATTGTCACTGCTGACATACAGCAGGTGATTGAAGAAGAACAGATCCCCGTTACCATGGAGACGCCCCCGCCAATGCCGGAAGGGCCCAAAACCCCTATTCTTTCAGATGCTATCGAGATCGTGGATGACGACATAATCATTGAAGAAGATATTTTTATTGAAACCGAAGACGACGCTTCGTTTGCTGTCGAGATTCGCGATTATGTTAATTACCATGAGGAAGAGTCCGTTGAAGAAGAGGAAATCCCGCTGGCCATAGTAGAAGAAAAACCAACTTTCATGGGTGGCGATGAAAACACATTTACCAAATGGGTGCTCCAAAGGATCATCTATCCGGCAGTAGCGCAGGAAAACGGTGTTGAAGGCAGGGTTGTCCTTTCATTTATTGTAGATGCCGACGGGTTTGTCAAAGATGTTACCATTCTTCGCGGCGTAGATCCTTCTATAGACAAAGAAGCCATTCGGGTAGTTTCTTCTTCGCCAAAGTGGAACCCGGGAAGACAACGTGACCGCAACGTAAAGGTCCGCTTTAATTTTCCCCTGAATTTCCAAATTAGATGAATGAAATCACCTCCAGGGGTTCTTCCAGGAATCCGTTATGTCCCGAGGATTTCAGGTATTTGACTTTTGCATTGCCAAGGATCGCTGCTGTTTCGCGAGCCTTTTCCGGGGCAATGTAGTGATCCTGAAGACCAAAAATGCAATGCAGGGGAATCGGTAATGTTTTAAGAAATTCAAGGTAGGATGGCCTGTTTTTCATCCCCTTCAGACAAGCCTCTATTCCTTCCGGTTCGTGCACTTGTGCCGTCACAATGGTGTTTTCAATAACAGATGCCATCTTTATTCTGTTTTCAGGAGCATACATCAGGGAGATATCTCTTTCCGCCACTTCATCCAGTTTTCCTTTCCTGATTAGTTCAATGTCCCTGTCTCTTGCCGCTTTTTTTTCCTGGCTGTCAGGGTAGGGCAATGAATGCATTAGTATAAGTTTTTTTACCATGTCGGGATATTTCATACAAAATGCCTGGGCAACATATCCTCCCATGGAATGTCCGGCAAGCAGGATCTCTTTGATCTTTTCCTTTTTCAGATAAGTATAAACAACATCTGCCTGTTTTTCCATATCATTAACTATAAAAGTACCGCTCATTCCGTGTCCGGGAAGGTCAGGGGCAATGGTCCTGTAATCCGGATCCAGCAACTCCCTGAAAGAATTCCATATTTCATGGGTTTCCAGATAACCGTGAAGCAGCACCAGAGGCATTTTTTCCGTCTTTGTGTCAGAAACAAGCACGGGTATTTGTTCGAGCATATAAAACGCGTTCATATAGAATTTTTTATAATTTTGTACTAAACTATGCCGGTTTTAAACCATAAGGGTATTTCCGGGATCTTAACGGCAGCGGCTGTTGTGATCCTTGTTTTGTACGGATGTAGCGGCAATCCTGCCAAATTCGTAGAAAACTCTTTTGTAGGCACTTGGCAAATAGATACTTCAAGGGTTAGTCTGTCAGTATCTGTAGATGCGGGAGAAGCGGCCGATCTCCAGGTTTTTTTGCCGTTCATTACAGAGAATTATCAAAATATCCGTCTTTTACTTAAAGAACCCGGGACCATCAGCGTGGCACAATCTTCAGTTGATGATCCTTATACGGGTATTTACTCACTGGTCTTTTCCTCCGGGGATGTATATACAAGTTCCTACAAACTGGTTCGCAATATTTTATTTCTTAATTTATCGGATAAATCCGGCCATACTTTTACCATACCCTGCCAGGCTGACGGAAACACTTTGCAGATCTTTTATTCCACACCTTATATGAAAGCGCTCATCAAGGATTATATTGAAGATTTCTATCCTGCACAGGCCGAAGACTATCTTTCCGTGTTATCCTCCATTACAGTTACTCTTGAAGGTCTGAGCGTTTACAATACAAGAACTCGCGATTCAAGCGGGCAATATGTGCAACCGTGATATTTTTGGGACATTCCATCTGACACGTTCCAATATTGGTACAGGATCCAAAACCCATTTCATCCATTTTTAACACCATAGCCCGGGCTCTGCGACATGCCTCGGGTTTTCCCTGCGGCAACAGAGACAAGGCGCTTACCCGGGATGCCACAAAAAGCATAGCCGAACCGTTTTTGCAGGATGCCGCACAAGCCCCGCACCCAATGCACGAAGAGGCATCCATACTCTCCTCGGCTTTTTCCCTGGAAATAAGTATTGTATGAGCTTCCGGGGCACTTCCGGTATTCACACTTACAAATCCTCCTGCCTGCAGTATTTTGTCAAAAGCATTGCGGTTTACCATAAGGTCTTTAACAATCGGGAAAGCCCCCCTCCTGAAAGGTTCCACAGTAATTTCACTCCCGTCTTTAAAACGTCTCATATACAACTGACACGTGGTAATGCCATCATCCGGACCGTGAGCCCTGCCGTTAATATACAATCCGCAGGCCCCGCATATCCCTTCCCGGCAATCGTGATCAAATGCAATTGTTTCCCTGTTTTCTTGCACCAGCTTGTTATTCAGGATATCCAGCATCTCAAGGAATGAGGTGTCACCTTCTATATCATCAACGGTATAACGTTCAAAGTGCCCCTGTATCCGGGGTCCGGCCTGACGCCAGATTTTAAGTGTAAAATGCATTTTACTTATACTTTCGTTCGGTTACATCTATATGGCTGAAGACCAGCGGCTCTTTATGCAAAACAGGCTCCGGACCGGAACGGTCGTATTCCCATGCGGCCACGTATTGATATTCTTTGTCGTTTCTAAGCGTTTCCCCGTCTTTTGTCTGGCTTTCTACCCTGAAATGCCCTCCGCAGGATTCTTCCCGGTGCAAGGCGTCCTTAACCATCAGGCGGGCCAGTAACAGGTAGTCCTCCATATGCAAAGCCTTTTCCAGTTCCTGGTTAACCGTTTTTTCACTTCCGGGTATCCCTGTTTCCCTGAAGAACCGGCTGCGGATCTCTTCCAGACCGTCAAATGTTTGGGACAAGCCTTCTGCCGATCTTACGATCCCGGCATGTTCCCACATCAATTTGCCGAGTTTCCGGTGCAGATCGTCCACCGGCGTGCGTCCTGCGATCTCCATCAGATCACGGATCCTTTTCTTTACATTTTCCGAGGCTTGTGTGAATTCCGGATGTGCCGGATCGGGTAGGGATTCTCCGATTCCTGTAGCAAGGTAATCCGGCAGGGTATAAGGCAAAATGAAAAAGCCGTCTGCCAAACCCTGCATAAGGGCAGAGGCGCCCAGCCTGTTGGCGCCATGATCACTGAAATTGGCCTCCCCTATAGCAAATAATCCCGGTATGGTAGTCATCAGGTTGTAATCCACCCACAAACCACCCATGGTATAATGCATGGCCGGATAGATCTGCATGGGTTCTTTATACGGGTTTTCATTCGTTATTTTCTCATACATCTGGAAAAGATTGCCGTATTTCCGGTCAACGGACTCTTTACCTTGTGTTTCAAAGGCTTTTTCAAAATCCAGGTAAACGGCCTTCCCTGTTTTGTTGACACCCAGGCCTGCATCGCAACGTTCTTTGGCCGCCCTGGAAGCCACGTCGCGTGGAACCAGGTTCCCGTAAGCCGGATACCTGCGTTCCAGGTAATAATCCCGCTCATTTTCCGGCACCTGTGAGGGTTTTAATGTGCCATCCTTCAATTGTTTGGCTATGGTTTTGTCTTTGGGTACCCATATCCTTCCGTCGTTTCTCAGGGATTCGCTCATCAAGGTCAGTTTGGACTGATGGGTTCCGTGAACCGGGATGCAAGTGGGATGAATCTGTACAAATCCCGGATTAGCAAAGAAAGCCCCTTTCTTCCAGCATTGCACAACAGCCGAGGCATTCGAGTTCATGCCATTGGTTGAGAGAAAATATACGTTTGCATATCCCCCGGTAGCCAAAACCACAGCATGAGCAGGGTATTTTTCAATCCTTCCGGTAACCATATCCCGCGTTATGATCCCTTGGGCCTTTCCGTCAATGACAACCAGGTCCATCATCTGGTGCCGGCAGTGTACTGTTACGTTCCCCAGGGCAACTTGCCGGTTCAGGGCTCCGTAGGCCGCAAGCAACAATTGTTGTCCGGTCTGTCCACGGGCATAAAAAGTCCGGCTAACCTGCGATCCCCCGAAAGAGCGATTGTCCAGGTACCCCGCGTAATCACGGGCAAAAGGCACGCCAAGCGCCACACAATGATCAATGATGGCGTTACTTACCTCGGCAAGTCTGTAAACATTGGCCTCGCGCGAGCGGAAATCGCCTCCCTTTAATGTATCCAGGAACAGCCGTTGAACCGAATCGTTGTCGTTCCTGTAATTTTTTGCGGCATTAATGCCTCCCTGTGCCGAGACGGAATGGGCCCTTCGCGGGGAGTCCCCCATGCAGAAAACATTGACGCGGTACCCCTGTTCCCCAAGCGTGGCAGCCGCCGAGGCTCCGGCCAATCCCGTACCTACCACAATGATATGCATCCGGCTTCTGTTGGCCGGGGAAACTGTTTTCAGACTTTCCTTGTGGATCGTCCATTTTTGATCCAGTGGACCTTCGGGGATTTTTGCATTCAGAATTCCAGCCATCGTATTTTCCTGGTTTATTTGACAAAAATACAAAACAATGATGAGATGCAATTTTTTCATAACTTAGACGCATGAAACGTATATTTTACTTCGGAATTACGGTGCTTGCCGTGATCTGTGTTTCCTGTAGTAATACACAGGAAACGGCACCCCTGAGAACAGGGGCTGAAAATACCGGGGCATACCTGTCCCTGATCCAGGGGAAAAAGGTAGGCTTGCTGACAAATCACACCGCCCTTATAGACTCTACACACCTTGTAGACAGTCTCACCGGCCTGGGTGTGGATCTGAAAATGATCTTCGCTCCGGAACACGGTTTCCGGGGAAATGAAGATGCCGGCTCCCACATTGCCCATCAGACAGACCCGAAAACGGGCATACCCATAGTCTCTGTTTACGGAGCGGGATTCATTCCGGCAGACAGCCTTATACAGCAACTGGATGTCGCATTGTTTGATATCCAGGATGTCGGTTTGCGTTTTTACACTTACCTCTCTTCCATGTATTATTTGATGGAAGCCTGTGCCCGGAACAATGTTCCCCTCATTGTGCTGGACAGGCCCAATCCAAACGGGCATATAGTATCCGGCCCTGTTTTAGACATGCAATACCGTTCTTTTGTGGGAGTAATCCCCATCCCGGTAGTACACGGTATGACCCTGGGAGAACTTGCCGGTATGATCAACGGGGAATTTTGGCTTAAAGACAGCTTGCAGGTACAACTAACCGTTATTCCCTGCCTGAATTACACACACCAAACCATTTATCAGCTACCGGTAAAACCATCACCCAACTTGCCCAATAACCGGTCAATTTACCTGTATCCTTCCATTTGTCCTTTTGAGGGCACCCGTGTAAGCCTGGGACGCGGTACCGAATTCCCCTTCCAGGTATACGGACATCCCCAAATGACAGGGTATGATTTCTCCTTTACACCTCAACCCGTTCCTGGCGCACAGAATCCTCCGCAAAAAGGGAATCTTTGCTACGGAGTGGACCTGCGAATTTCTCCTTCAGATGATGTTGTAAGGGCAAACGGATTCAACCTGGAGTATGTTATTGATGCGTACCGTAACCTAAATGAAAATACAGAAATGGGTGATGCGTTTTTCACTGCCTATTTTGACACGCTTGTTGGGGTGGATTACGTAAGGGAAATGATCATCCGGGGAAAAGACGCCGCTCAGATAGCCGAAACCTGGCAGGAAGAACTGGAGGATTTTAAGGCAAAACGTACTAATTATCTAATATATCCCGAATAATATGAAACGTCTGGTACTTTTATCATTGGTTATGCTTTTCCTTGCTCCCGGAAGTATTTCAGCCCAGACACGCAAGGAAGAAAAAGCCGCCCGTAAAGCAGCCCGGGAACAACAGGTCTGCAACCTTGTTGAAAGCGGTACATTTGCCATTTCTTTTGATCGCGCCAACCCGGCACGGGGAATGTCAAGGACCTTGTCCCCGGATTATGAAATGAAATTTGAAAACAACCGGGTAACTACATACCTGCCGTATTTTGGAAGAGCCCATACCGCGCCCATGGACCCGACAAAACTGGCCATTGAACTTACTGATCAGGAAATTGAAGTCAAAACCGAAAAAGACCCAAAAAAAGGGTATTCCCTTACTTTTTCCGCGAAAACCCAAACGAACGAGAACATCACTTTTTATTTGAAGATCACATACAGCGGTATGGTGACCCTTTCTATTAACAGCAGCACCCGGGAACCCATTTCCTACCTGGGAGATTTGAAAATGTAATTACTTATTTATGAACACTTTATTTGCTTTAGTTATGACCTCCCTGGTTCATCTTATTCCCGCACCGGTAAGCCTGGAGCCCGGGGAAGGTTTTTTTACCCTGAATAACCAAACACAATTGTTCGTTACCCGGGAAGCTTCCATGGCCGGGGGTGCGGCTTTATATTTTACGGAAACCGTAAAGCCGTCCATGGGCATTAATCCTGCTTTTTCAAAAAGCCGGCCCCTGGAAAATGCCATTCTCTTTTCATTGGATAAAACCTTGCCTGCAGAAGGGTATACGCTCTCCGTAACCAACCGGTTTATTGAAATATGCGCAGGGGATGATGCCGGTTTTTTCTATGGCGTACAGACATTATTGCAATTGTTGCCCCCTTATGTTTATCAACCGGTATACAAGCCAGATCAGTACACACCTTCCCTGACAGCAGATATTCCCGGTCTGACGATCAAGGATTATCCCGCTTTTGAACACAGGGGAATGATGCTGGATGTGAGCCGCCAGTTTTACACTGTAGATTACATTAAGCGTTTTATAGACAGGATGGCTGTTCACAAACTGAATCGTTTTCACTGGCACCTTGCAGATGATACGGGATGGCGCATCGAGATCAAAAAATACCCGTTCCTGACCAGCAAGGGAGCCTGGAGGGGCCCCGGAGAAGTGTTGCCAACAACATACGGGCATGCCGGCCAACGATACGGCGGGTACTACACCCAGGAAGACATCCGTGAAATAGTGGCCTATGCGGCAGCGCGTCACGTAGAGATCATTCCGGAAATTGACCTTCCCGGGCATTCCAAGGCCGCCATAGCCAGTTACCCCGATATCCTTTGCGATCTGACCGGGGAAGTGGAACTGAGCATCCAGGGAGTCAGCAACAACGTCTGGTGTGCTTCCTACGAGAAAAATTACCAAATGCTTGAAGACATAGTCCGGGAAATGGTCCGGTTGTTTCCTTCCCGGTATTTTCACGTTGGCGGTGACGAAGTGGTTACCAGCCAATGGGCCAGCTGTACCCGTTGCAAGGCTTTCATGCATGAACACAATATGGAAGACCCTATAGAAATGCAGTCCTATTTCGTTCAACGCATGCAGCAGATCCTCAACAAATTCGATAAAACGCTGGTGGGGTGGAATGAAATTATGGAAGGAGGGGAGCTGGACCGGGAAAAAACGGTAGTTCATGCGTGGCAAAGTGCGGAAAAGATCAAGGAAGCCACCGCTGCCGGATACCGGGTGATCGCCCAGCCGGCCCAGTATTGCTACCTGGACATGAAACACACACCGCAGGAACGAGGTATGACCTGGGCTGCGATTTTTGATACGGATAAAGTTTATTCCTTTGATCCCGTTGAAACAGCAGGGTTGAATCAGGCAGAAGCTTCCAGGGTCCTGGGTGTCCAGGGCGGTTTGTGGTCTGAATTGATGAACATGCCTTCCAACATTGCCGAATACCAGGTATATCCGCGCTTGTGTGCTCTTGCCGAGGTGGCCTGGAGTCCCCGCGAAAATAAAGACTGGGACGATTTTAACAACCGGCTCAGTCAAACGCATTTTGACCGGCTTTATTTTATGGGTATTCGTTTTAGGATAGCACCCCCCAAGGCTGATTACGTAAACGGATACCTGTGTGTTACACACCAGTACCCGTGGATGATAATACGCTATACGTGTGACGGATCCCAGCCCGGTCCAAGGTCCTGTTTATATACCGGTCCCCTGAAAACCAACAACCCGGAACCGTATCGTTTTGCGGCCTTTTTCAGGGATGATATCCGCAGCCAGGTTACCCTGGCAAACCTGCCTTATGACCGTTACCAGAAACCGGTAACACGTGTTACCGGAAATGTGGAAACACATCCTCGTACACCTTTGTCCCTTTTAGGAGACAATAATTCCGCTACTTATGTTAGCTGTTATGGTCCTTTGAAAGAAGATCAGTATTTACTGTTCGCATTTGAAGAGCCGGTAACAACCCCGGGGATCACGGTGCAAACCGGACTGCCGCGGGTAGATATTGATATTGTTGATTTTGCTCAAGTAGAGTATTCCGTTGACGGGGTTCATTTTACGAAAGCCGCCTGCCTTTGGGAAAACGGAGGTTGCCGTTTTATTCCTGAGCAGCCTGTAATGGCTGTAAAAATCCTGTTTGACAACCGGAACCAACCCCTGACTTATTATTTGCAAGATCTTCGTATAGAAAAATGAGCCTATGGACATTCTGCGTTTTTACCTAAACGGTAATCTCCGGGAAATTGAATTTTCCGCCAAAGACAGTCCGTCTCTTTCCTGTTCGGTTTTACATTACCTGCGTACGTATGAAAAACTTACCGGAACCAAGGAAGTATGCGGCAGGGGAGATTGCGGGGCCTGCACTGTTATTGTGGCCTGTAAAGACGCTGTTTCCGGCCGGGAAAAAAGGGTTTCCGTGGATTCCTGCCTGATGCGCCTGCCTCAATTGCACGGGAAGCACCTGCTGACCATAGAAGCCCCTGATCAATACCTGGATATAGGCCCGGTAAAAGAAGCTTTTTTAAGGGAACGGGCCAGTCAATGCGGTTTTTGTTCTCCGGGAATGGTGCTTTCCACCTATATTCACGTTAAGAACCAACTTCCTTTTAAAAGGGAGGACATCCAGCGTTCTTTGTCCGGAAATCTATGCCGGTGTACCGGTTACCAGGCAATTATGGATGCGGCATTATCCCTGGAAAAATGTCCCGAAGCACCCGGTCAGAACGAACTTCCCCTGTCATTTCCGGAAACAGGTAATAAATTGCTTCTCTTTGAACAAGATGAGCTGGTTTATGTTGTACCGTCTTCTTTACAGGAATTCTACCGGGCCCGCAAAACCTGGCCCGCTGCGCGTATCGCAGCCGGGTTTACAGGTTCCTGTATGGACTATAAAAGTTCTGTAATAGATATTTCCCGGATACCTGAATTGACAGAGGTTAACGTGACAGATTCTCATATCACAATAGGGGCCGCCTGTAATTTTGAAACAATGAAACAGGTTATGGGCCCGGCTTTTCCATATATGATGCCTTACCTGGATGAATTTGCTTCACTCCAGGTCCGGAACCAGGCAACTCTGGGAGGAAATATTGCCGACGGATCTCCCGTGGGAGACACCATGCCTTTATGTCTGTCACATGACTCGGTTTGTATTGTGACCGGCCCACGGGGAACCCGGCGCATTGAAGCCCGGCTCTTTACTACGGGATACCGGCAGGTTGCCCTTAGACCCGGCGAATTGATCCAAGCCGTAGAATTTCCCCGTCCGGATACAGATACTTTTTATTTTGCCCACAAACAGGCAAGACGCAGGAATATGGACATCAGCTCGGTATCATTTGCCGCCCGTATTAATTTGCGTGGCAAAACCTGCCGTGATATCCGGCTGGCATACGGCGGTATGGCCGCCGTACCTGCACGGGCACTAAATGCCGAACGATTTTTGAAAGGAAAAGTTTTTTCCCTCAATAATTGCCGTAAAGCCTCAGCCCTGCTTGAAAAAGATTTTTCCCCTTTGTCAGATATCAGGGGAAGTGCTACATACCGTATGGATGTAGCTAAAAATATGCTTTTGTTGCTTTTTGAATCATACAAAGGGAACCATGACTGAACAAGGATTCACTCAATATAGGGAAGCGGCACATCTTTCGGGTGAAACCCGGTATATTCCCGATATGGAACTTTACCGGGGAACACTTACCGGGTACGCCGTATCTTCTCCCTATGCCAGGGCCCGCCTGGAACATCTGGACGTATCACTTGCCCGGACCTCTCCGGGTGTCGCTGCCGTTCTTACCGCCCGGGATATACCGGGACCCAATACAATGGCTCCTATTATTGATGATGAATCTTGCCTTCTTCCTGAAGGAGGAACCTGCGGGTATATGGGACAGGTTGTTTGCATTATTGCCGCAGATACGCTCGAAAATGCAAAAAAAGCCGCTTCTCTGATAAAGTGGAAATGGGAAATCCTTGATCCCGTCCTGACCGTAGAGGAAGCCATGAAAAAAGAAGATTTCCTTTTTAAACCACTGAGGCTTAAAAGGGGAGATCCTGCACAAATAATGAAAAATGCCCCCTTTAGAAAAAAGGGTTCGCTGGAAGCCGGGGGACAGGAACATTATTACTTTGAAACGCAGGCAGCTTATGCCATTCCTTTGCATCAGGGAGGCTTGCTTATACGTTCATCCACACAAAACCCTACCGACAATCAGCGTTTTGCAGCATCTTTGCTGGGGCTGAAAGCTTCTGATGTTGAAGTTCAGGTGGGATGTCTTGGGGGAGGATTCGGAGGAAAACAAACCCAGGCCACCTGGCCTGTTGCCTGGTCGGCGCTTTTGGCCTGGAAAACAAAAAGGCCTGTTCTTTTTATCCTGGAAAGAGACCGGGATTTCTGTTTAACTGGCAAGCGTCATCCTTTTACAGCCGGCTGGGAAGCCGGGTTCGACCACCAGGGAAGGATCCTGGCCCTAGAAATATCCATGGCTTACGACTGCGGCTGGTGCAATGATGTTTCTATTGCGGTATTACATCACTCCCTTTTTCATATGGACGGGGCTTATTACATTCCCCATATAGAAAGCGTGCTTTACGGGTGCAGGACAAATAAACCCAGCAACACGGCATTTAGGGGCTTTGGTGTTCCCCAGGCTATTTCAGTCATAGAGTCCGTTATTACCCAAATTGCTCAAACCCTGGGTAAAGATCCGGCAAACATCCGCTGGAAAAATTATTACGGGATCCGGAAAAACAACCGTACTCCCTGTAATATGCTTGTGGAACATAATATTTTACGCGCAGCCCATCGCCAGATAGTAAATAAAAGCGATTATTATGGTTTACGGAAAAAGATCAATGCGTTCAACAAAAAACATAGTTTCGTAAAACAGGGACTTGCCATGGTTCCCGGCAAATTCGGGATATCTTTCAATGAGTCTTTCTTCAACCAGGCAGGTGCACTTATTAACATTTACCGGGACGGATCCGTTCTGATCCATCACCCGGGTACAGAAATGGGGCAGGGCTTGCATGATAAAATGAGAACTGTCGTCCACCGGGAGCTGGGAGTCTCCACTGAATTTATACGGGTGGCAGATACTTCAACTTCCATTATTCCCAATACTACTTCCACTGCAGCTTCTACCGGGACCGATTTTTCCGGGGCCGCATTAAAAGATGCCTGCGATAAATTAAAAAAACGACTCAATCCCATTGCTTTAAAAATGATGGGATTGGATAAAGGTAAGGTGGTGTGGGAAAACAACACGGTATCCTGTAAAGAGGCAGAAATTAGTGTTTCTTTTAAAGAACTGGCTTTTCATTCCTATATGATCCTGGAATCTTTGAGCGAAAAAGGTTTTTACAAAAGAGAAAATATAGGATTTAACCTGGAAACCATGACCGGTCGCCCTTATTGGTATTATGTGATGGGATCTTCTGTGGCACATGTGGAACTGAATTTGCTTACAGGACAATTCCGCATACTGGACATGTGGATATTGCATGATTGCGGAGAACCTGTGGATAAGGGAATAGATATGGGACAAATACACGGGGCTTTTATACAAGGTCTTGGCTGGTGTACCCTGGAAAAACTAATAACAGGAAAAGACGGCAGACTGGAAACGGATTCCCTGGATAATTACAAAATCCCCGGAATTTATGAATTACCTGAAAATTTCCACATTGAATTATTCAGCGGAAATCCGGAACCCTTAAATATACATAATACAAGGGCAATAGGGGAGCCTCCTTTGATATACGCGCTATCGGTATGGCTGGCTCTTCAGGATGCCAGGGGAACTTCACTTCCCATTCCCGCGACAAGAGAAGAATTAATAAAACCTTTATACCATGAAGAATAACATACGGATCATTATTTTCTGGGCTGTATGCTGGGGTATTTCAGAAGCAACTATCGGCTATGCGCTTCATTTTGTTGAAAATTCAGCCGGTATATTGTTGTATCCTTTTGGTGCTTTTTGTCTTATAAAAGCTTTTTCAAAAAGCGGAAACAAGATACTTGTCCCTGTTATGGTAACCATACTGGCTGCAGTTCTTAAATTGAGTAACCTTGCTTTTACTCCGGCTGTATTTCATTACAGGGTCTATTTTCCGGTTATGGCCATTTTATCTGAAGGCTTGATCACTTCAGGTCTTTTGTTTATAACTGCACAATACCCTGTGGAAAACCTGTTAAATAAAATGGGGATAAAAAAAGATATTTTTTGAAAACTTTTTCAGTTGTGTATAACCTTTGTTTTTTCCATTTTTACCAACAAAATTATGAACATCCTTTTTTACTTTTTAATTCCAAAATAGCTTTATTTACAAGTGTTTTTAATATTTATTAACATATCAACAGACTATTAAAAGAAATAAGAACTTTTAAGAAGAATATATATTTATATTGTTTTCATGAATGATTTCGACCCACACAAAAACAGAGAATCTTCGGACAGGGATTTTGAAGAGCAGATCAGACCAAAAGAATTTGCACAATTCTCGGGGCAGGAAAAAATTACCGATAATCTTAAGGTTTTCGTAAAAGCCGCGCTTTTGAGGGGAGAATCCCTGGACCACGTTCTTTTGCATGGACCTCCAGGACTGGGTAAAACCACACTGGCACACATTGTTGCACGGGAACTCGGAGTGGGATTAAGAATTACATCCGGCCCGGTTTTGGATAAACCGGGTGATCTGGCAGGCTTGCTAACCGGACTGGAACCGGGGGATGTTTTATTTATAGATGAAATTCACAGGCTCTCTCCTGTGGTAGAGGAATATTTGTACTCGGCCATGGAAGATTTTACAATAGACATAATGCTGGATAAGGGACCGGGTGCCAGATCCGTGCAGATATCCCTGCAACCATTTACCCTGGTTGGAGCCACCACAAGAAGCGGACTGCTCACCGCCCCGTTAAGGGCCCGTTTTGGCATACAGTGTCATCTGGAATATTACGATGCCCCTGTTTTATTACAGATAGTATTGCGTTCGGCTTCCATATTAAATGTTGATATTGATCAGAAAGCAGCTCATGAAATTGCTTCCAGGAGTAGGGGGACCCCCCGTATTGCAAACGCATTGCTCAGAAGGGTGCGTGATTTTGCACAGGTAAAAGGATCAGGGGTCATAGATAATGAAATAACACAGTATGCACTGGACGCACTGAATATTGACAAAAGGGGACTTGATCAGATGGATAATAAGATATTATCTACAATTATTCACAAATTCAGGGGAGGTCCCGTTGGAATAGGAACCATTGCAACAGCCGTCAGTGAAGAGATAGGTACTTTGGAAGAAGTTTATGAACCGTTCCTTATTAAAGAGGGATTGTTGCAGAGAACTCCCCGCGGCAGGGAAGCCACCCGTCTTGCATATGAACACCTGGGTATCTTCAGGGAAGAACCCGAAAAACTATTTTGAAAAATGATCGTTATGAAAAAATATTGGATCCTTACACTTACCACTGTTGTTTTAAGTCTTTTTTTCCATCCTTCACAGGCTTGTACTTCAGCCGTAATTACAGGAAAAGTTACCGCTAACGGACGGCCGCTTTTATGGAAACACCGGGATACCGGACAGGAACAAAACCGGATAGAATTTTTCAATACCGGAAAATACACTTTTTTGGCCCTGGTGGATGCTCCCGATACCGGAGGAACTGCATGGACCGGAACCAACAGTGCGGGTTTTTCCATTATGAATACAGCTTCATACAATTTAAAAGACGATCAGGTTAAGGAAATGGACAAGGAGGGAAAGGTTATGTACAGGGCGCTGGAGATATGTGCAGATCTTAAAGATTTTGAAAAGTTTCTGGATACCCTTTCAAGACCAATGCGCGTTGAAGCAAATTTTGGAGTTATTGATGCTTTGGGAGGTGCCGCTTATTACGAAGTCAACAATCACTCCTGGGTTAAAGTAGATGCCAATGATCCTGCCATTGCACCACACGGATATCTTGTATATACTAATTTTTCCTATACCGGAAGGATCAACGAAGGGATGGGTTATATGAGGTATCAGACAGCATCTGCCCTTTTTCTGAAAAAATCAGCCACTGCAGATTTTTCGCCTCAATGGATATTTAAAAATGTTTCACGTTCTTTTTATCACGCTTTTTTAGGAATGGACCTGTGCGATCCTGCATTTACTCCGGAAAACGCTACCGGATGGTTTTTGGATCAGGATTTTATTCCTCGCAGATCCAGCACCTGTTCCATAGTTGTTGAAGGGGTAAAACAAGGAGAGGATCCCCTGGAAACCGTAATGTGGACCGTTATGGGTTACCCTCCCGCAGGCGTATGCATTCCTCTTTGGGTACAAATGGGAAAAGATCAACCGTATTTACTTCTGGGACAAGGAGAAAACAACAGATCCCCATTATGCGAAGAAGCCGTAAGGCTTAAACATGAAACATTCCCGGTAAAAAGAGGAAACGGAAGCAAATACATGTATTTTTCCCGTATATTCAACAGCAAGGGAACCGGTTATATGCAGCAGCTGGGAGAGCTGGAAGAAACGCTTTTTGCTACGTACCGAAACGTTATTGAAAATATGGAAAAAGACGGGATGAAGGGAAAGAAATTGGATAAAAGACTAATAAAAGACATGTACGGGCAAATTGCTCCCCAGATAGAACGCGTATATGACGGGCTTTGATGTTAGGGATATACGTAAATTTATAGAAGATTCAGGTTTTCATAATATTCCGGGAGTCCTTTCTTTACAGGGACTTTCCGGTTCTTCCGTATATTTTCCCATTGCCGGTATCTGCAAAGCATTATCCGGGAAGATTCACATAGTGATCAGGGAAAACTCTTCGGAAGCTTCATATGCCGCAGGAGATCTTTCCGTACTGACAGAAGAAGACAATGTATTTTTGTTTCCCGCATCTTACAGGGGCACCGGAAAAACAGCAAGACCCGATGAATCTTTCAGGGTTCAGCGAACAACAGCTTTAAGGGCGTTGTCCCGCTTTTTTAACGACAAAAAAGATATTATTCTTGTCACTTATCCAAAAGCATTGCTGGAAGGTGTCCCGGAAAAAGACGCCCTGGAAAAAGATTCTCTTACCGTTCATAAAGGACTCAACCTGTCTCATGAAACCATAAAGGAATACCTTTTCCGGGCCGGTTTTGAAAAAACGGATTTTGTTATTGAACCCGGACAATTTGCTGTGCGGGGAAGCATTATTGATGTGTTTTCGTATTCAGAAAACCGTCCCTACCGGATCAATTTTTTTGGAGACGAAATAGAAAATATACGGATTTTCGACCAAAACACCCAATTATCCATTGAAGAACGAGAATTTGTTTCAATAACACAGCGTTTGCAAGGGGAGCAGTTATTACTGGAAACGATTGCAGAACACGCTGCCATTTGGTCTTTCCAGGAAGATTTTAAACAAATTCCGCCCAATATTCCGGTAATGGCTTTTTATAATTTGATAAAGGAAAAAGCCGTGGTTCAGTATGAAACGTCCCCCCAACCGGTGTTTAACAAAAACTTTGGACTGCTGGTCAGTGATATCCGTAAAAGAAAAATGGACGGATACCGGGTTTACATATTGAGTGAGAACAAGGCACAAATAAGAAGGCTGGAAGATATTTTTGAAAGCCTGGGTTGTCCGGAGCCCTTTGTGGAATATAAAAAAGTCTCTTTACACGAAGGTTTTACGGACCACCGTAATAAAATCTGCTATTACACAGATCATCAGCTTTTCCAGCGAATACACAGAGTATACCTGAAAGGCTCGGTTCAGAAAAGCGAACAAATTACGCTGAATGAGCTTACAGGCTTTAAAATTGGGGACTATGTCGTACACATTGACCACGGAGTGGGCGTATTCGGGGGCCTTGTAAGAACGAACCTGAACGGGAAAGTGCAAGAGGCGGTAAAGATCATTTACCGGGATAACGACGTGCTCTATGTGAACATACACGGTCTGCACAGAATTGCCCGGTACAAAAGCAAAGAAAGCGAAGCTCCAAGGATCCACAAGCTGGGATCCGGTGCCTGGAACAAGATCAGGCAACAGACTAAGAAAAAAGTACAGGACATTGCCCGGGACCTTATCAAACTGTATTCGGAAAGAATATCGGCAAAAGGATTTGCGTTTTCTCCGGATACTTACCTGCAACAACAACTGGAAGCATCATTTCTTTTTGAAGATACTCCCGACCAATTGCTGGCCACACAACAAGTAAAAAGCGATATGGAAAAACCATATCCCATGGACCGGCTAATATGCGGTGATGTAGGATTTGGCAAAACCGAAATTGCCATCAGGGCTGCCTTTAAGGCCGTAACCGATGGAAAACAGGTTGCGTTTCTTGTTCCCACAACCATATTGGCCCTCCAGCATTACCATACAATAACAGAGCGTCTGGAAGATTTTCCCGTGAAAACAGAATTTGTTTCCCGGTTGAAAACCCCCTCCCGGACAAAAGAAATCTTAAGGCAACTGCAGGAGGGGACTATTGATATTATTATTGGAACGCACCGGCTTTTAAACAAAGATGTTTTGTTCAAGGATCTGGGTCTGCTGGTAATAGATGAAGAACAAAAATTCGGGGTAGCGGCCAAAGAAAAATTAAAACTGATCAAAGTCAACGTCGACACCCTTACCATGACAGCAACACCCATTCCCAGAACATTGCAGTTTTCCCTTATGGGAGCAAGAGATCTCTCCATCATCCAGACACCCCCGTCCAACCGGCTTCCCATCCACACGGAAGTCCAGACTTTTGATCACCAGGTCATCAAAGAAGCCATAGACAGGGAACTGGACCGGGGCGGTCAGCTTTTCTTTGTCCATAACCGCATAATGGATATAGAAACCGTTGCCGAAATTTTGAGAAAAATACGTCCGGGCATCCGTATTGCCATAGGACACGGGCAAATGCCTCCCAAAACCATGGAGAAAGTCCTGCTGGATTTTATATGCGGGGATTATGATTTGTTATTATCCACATCCATAATTGAAAACGGAATTGACATTCCCAATGCCAACACCATCATTATCAACCGGGCACACCTGTTCGGTCTGAGCGATCTGCACCAGATGCGAGGCCGGGTGGGCCGCTCCAATCGGAAAGCTTATTGTTACCTTCTAATACCGCAAAACGCCGGTTTGACCGAAGATGCCAACAGGCGGCTCAAAGCACTGGAAGCCTTTACGGAACTGGGAAGCGGCTTTAACATAGCCATGCAGGATTTGGACATTCGCGGTGCGGGCAACCTTTTGGGCGGGGAACAAAGCGGATTTATTGCCGAGATGGGGTTTGAGACGTACCAGAGAATCCTGGAAGAAGCCTTTGCCGAGTTGAACCTGTCGTACGATGAACCGGAGAAAACCATTAAAAAACCTTCCTTTGTGTCTTCATTTGCCGCCGATTGTACTATAGAGACAGATCTGGACGTTATGATCCCCGATGAATACATAGGGCAGGTTTCAGAGAAAATACGCCTTTACAAGGAACTGGACAATATGAAGGATGAAGAACGTTTGCAACGTTTTTTTGCATCCCTGGAAGATCGTTTTGGCGCCATTCCGGAACCTTTCCGGCAATTGGGATATGTGGTACGCTTAAGGCAACTGGCCGTACGGGCAGGTTTTGAACGTATTGTGCTGAAAAACGGCATAATGCTTGCATATTTTATTTCAGATCCGCATTCAGACTATTACAAAACGGAACTATTTGCAAACATCCTGAATTACATATCGGCGCACCCCAGGGATTTCCAGGTCAAAGAGCAAAAAAACAAACTGTTTGTAAAAGTACCTCACGTTAAGAGTGTTGAAGCGGCATATAATTTTTTAAAAATTTTTGCAAAACCCTGAAAAAGTGCGACATTTGCAAGCTATGCATAGAACAGGATTCCGGCTGATGGCCCTCTGTTTGTTTTTATTGCTCACAGGAAATATTAAATCTGCGGCACAAACGATGGACGCTTTAGGCACATTTACCCCTTATTCCATGTTCGGGGTGGGAGAATTAACCCGCCCGGGAACTTCTTTGAACAGAGGTATGGGAGGTATCGGAGCCGGATTGCGTGACAACCGTTACATCAATTACCTGAACCCCGCTTCCGCCTCGGCAAGGGATTCCCTTTCCTTTATGCTCGATTTTGGATTGATGCAGAGTAATTTCATCAACACGGACGGATCCCGTTCTTCGGCATACAACGCATTCAATATGCACCACATCATTATGTCTTTTCCCATATGGAAAAGTTCTGCAATGCAACTGGGTATTATCCCTTACAGCAACGTAGGATACCGTTTTATTGAAGATGAAAGCCGGGAAAACATACTGGCAACCATCGGATCATTCCGTTATTACCATTACGGGCAGGGAAGCATCAATCAGGCTTTTGCGGCTTATTCCGCTACTTTTTTCAACCATCTTTCAGTAGGGGTGCAGGGGATGTATTATTTTGGCAACATTGAAAAAAATGCCCAGGCCGTATCTGTAACATCACCTGAGTCTTATGGAACCTTAAAAACAGGATATGACATAGTATTAGGCTCGTTCGGTGCCCAGTTTGGAGTCCAGGCCTTTGGAAATTTCAATCCCAACACGTCTTTTACCGTCGGGGCGACATTTCAGCCGGCCACAACCCTTAAAGGAGATGTAACCCGGTTTGCCAAAGTTGAAAAAGGATCTGTTATTGATACGGTGTATTCCATTGTCAATGAAGAAACAAGAATGTCAGTTCCCATGGAGTGGACTGTTGGTTTTTCAATAAGAAAACGCGACAAATGGATGTTTGGGGTTGATTACTCACAATCAGACTGGAGCAAAGCCAATTTTTCCCCCACCCCGGGAGTAAACTTTGAACCGGCCATGAGCCGCACGCTGAAAGCAGGTCTGGAATTTACCCCCGACAGGTACAGCATCCGTTATTTTATGCGCAGGTGGACTTACCGGCTGGGAGCCTATTACGATAAATCGTATATGAGACTGAACGGACAACAGGTAGAGGCCATAGGCGTTACCTTTGGTTTTTCATTGCCAATTTACCGCTGGTATAATTCCGTGGGCGTATCCATTGATGCCGGACAAAGGGGCAGTATTGAAAACAACCTTATCCGCGAAAGGTACATCATGCTGATCCTGAATTTCAACTTACACGATATTTGGTTCTTAAAACACAGATACAATTAAAATACACGAAAATGAAAAAGCTTGGAATCCTATTTACATTGATCATGTTCGCATTCGTAACACAAAGTTACGCGCAGGGCGGAAAATTCGGGGCAACACCGGAAGATAGCGTACAATGTGTTAGATACTTGTCTTTTTATAAGGATTATTACAAGAACGGGAACATAAGGGAAGCACTGCCTTCATGGCGGGGTGCAGTAAGGGTTTGCCCCGTTGGAGTAGTACAATCCCTGTATCAGGACGGTCAGAACATTATCAAATTTCTGATCCACCAGACAAAAGATCCTGAACGCAGAAAAGAATTGATAGATTCGCTCGTTTTGATGTATGACATCAGGATTGACAAATTTCCCACAAGCAAAGCCCGTTTAAGTGCCTTTACATACAAAGCCTATGATATGGTGACATTCTACAAAGAGGACGACATGAAAGTTTTCCAGGCTTTGCAGGATGTGGTGGAATTCGGAAAACAAAATACAGATCCCGGCATTCTTGTATTGAACATGCAATATGCCACCAGTTTGTTTAAAGAAGAAAAACTGGATGCCGTAAAAGTTATAAATGTATACCAGCAACTGAGCGAGATTTTCGATAATAAAATGCTGGCCGGATCGGATGAAGCCCTGGATGAAGCACGCAATAATTTTGAAACGCTCTTTGCCATAAGCGGAGTGGCCGATTGCGAAAACCTGCTGGCCCTGTTCGGTCCCCGTTTTGACGCAAACGCCTCCGATATTGTTTATGTAAAACGGGTTGTGCAGTTACTTTCCAATGCAGGCTGCGAAACATCGGACCTGTTCCTCAAGGCTGTGGAACGTCTCTATGAAATGGAACCTTCCTACAACTCGGCATATTACCTCTATCGTTTGTATTCGGCCCGGGAAAACAATGAAAACGCGGCAAAATATCTGGAACGCGCTATAGAATCCGATTCCATTGACAGCGTGACCAAAGGGGATTACATGATGGAGCTGGGCACGTTCTATTTCAAAAAAATGAATGATGCTTCAGCTGCTGCCAATTCCGCCCTGGGTGCTGCAGATTTCAATAAAGAAGTGGAAGGACGGGCTTACCTGTTAATGGGACACATCTGGGCCAATGCCAAGGTAACAAGCGGAGATATGCCGGAAATCGACAAACGTGCCAATTTCTGGGTAGCCGTGGATTATTTTGCCCGGGCCAAATCGGCAGATCCTTCACTTGATGAAGAATGCAATCGTCTTATTGCCACTTACAGACAGTATTTCCCCACCCCGGAAGAAGCTTTTATGCATGATCTGGACGAAGGCTCAAGGTATTCCGTAAGGGCTAACGGCTTATCAGCCACAACTACGGTAAGAACAAACAAATAATGGGATCTTTTTCCCGTACAACAAAACAAATAATGGTAGCAACGGGCTTGTCTCTTGCTACCATATTTGTCTCCTGTAAAAACCGGGTGACAACAGTTGAGTCACTCGACAACCTGGACAGCATTCCCACGCAGACCATTGAAAACATGGAAGGCTGGCAGGTGGAAGGAGGTATTGTCCGGGGACGGCTGACTGCCCCCTATATGGAAAAATATTCCCGGGGATCTGAGCCGTACGAGATCTTTCCGCAATCATTCCGGGTAGAAGGGTATACTCCTGAGGGAGAACTGGAAACGGTAATTACGGCCGATAAGGCATTGCACCGTACCGGAGAAGAGCAGGTGTGGATAGCAACGGGAAACGTAATCGTAAAAAACCTGCTGAAAGAAGAAACCATGGAAACAGATACCTTGTACTGGGACCAGCAGAACAAGAAAATTTATACAAATTGTTACGTAAGACTTACCTCTCCCGACTTTTTTGCACAAGGTTACGGGATGGAATCCGATGAACGGGCTACAAACGCCAAAATTCTGAAACCGTTTGATTCTTACGGGTACATTAAGCAGGATACTTTGTCCAATGAAGAAAAAGAATTATCTTCGCACCCTCAAATACAACAAAAACCACAACCAATAAACTTACAAGATGGCAGTTCTGGAGAAGATTAGAGTACAAATGGGTATATTTATTACCGTACTCATAGCTATTGCCTTAATTTCCTTTATTATAGATCCTGGCACATTACAGTCGGCCATGTCTATGTTCTCTTCCAAAAACGATGTGGGAGAAATGAACGGGCAAAGCATAACATATATGGAATACACAAAAAAACTGGAGAATCTGAAAAACCTGCAACAGGCTGTATCCGGTAGCGCCGCCCTGGACGAGCAAAGCCAGGAAGCCGTGGAACAGGGAACCTGGCAGGCATTCCTGAAAGACCTTGTATATATGCCGGCTATTGAAGATGCCGGAATCCGGCTGGGTAACGAGGAACTTTTTGATATGGTCCAGGGCCGGGATATTTCTCCGGTAATTATGAACGATGCTCTTTTCAGGGGAGAAGACGGGGCTTTTGACCGCTCGCGTCTTACTTCGTTCGTACAAAATGCCACGGCAGATCCCAACGGCATAGCAGCCATGTACTGGGCTTTTATCCAGGATAATATGGAAACGGACAGAATGTTTTCCAAGTACAGTTCACTGCTCTCTAAAAGCAATATAGTCACCCCGGTGGAATTGCGACGGAACATGGAAGAAAACAACATTACTTCCGATGTCAGCTTTGTTCTGGAACCCGTATCCTTTGCCAGGGATACAACCATAAGAATTTCAGACGCTGAAATTCAAAAATATTACCAGGAAAATAAACATCACTACGAACAAATCGCCACAAGGGATATTGAATACGTTGTGTTCCCCATAGAACCATCAGAAAAAGACAACCAGGAAGCACGCGCTGATATTGATAACTTATACGATGAATTCGTAACCACACAAAACCTTAGGCAATTCCTTGCACGCAATTCCGATAAACCCCTGGATACGTATTATTACAAAGAAGGGGAACTGGTTTCCATATCTGCTGTGCTGGATAGTTTTGCTTTCAACGCTTCAATGCGCGATGTGTTACCTGTATACAAGGAAGACAACTTTTTCCGTGCAGCCAGGATAGCCGATGTTAAACAATTACCCGATTCGGTTTTTGTGCATCACATATTGTTACAGAACGAAACCCGGGAAGCCCGGAAAATTGCCGACAGCCTGATCACCGTACTAAAAGGTGACCCGGGCAGTTTTGTCCGCCTGGCCGGAGAATTTTCGGCAGACCGCAATCCCAACGTTAATCCGGGGGAGATCGGCTGGTTTGTGCAAGCCGCTTATATACCCGGAATGGAATCTGTCTTCGAAGCGCCTTTAAATAAACCTTACATTGCAGAAACACAATACGGGATTCACGTTGTGAAAGTGAGTGAACGCACACGTCCTCATAAAAAAGTGCAGCTGGCTGTGCTGGAAAAAGAAGCCGTTGCCGGAAGAGAAACGTACCAGGAAATTTATTCCCGGGCAAATACTTTGTCATCTGGCAGTAAGGATATTGCCGCCTTCAACCAGGCAGCCACTCAAAATAGCTGGTTCCTGGTCCCGGCAATGGGTGTCAGGGAAGACGCCAAGACGATCGCCGGATATGAGCACATGAGGGAATTGGTACGTTGGGCTTTTGATGCCAAACAAGGGGAGGTTTCTCCGGTTATTACCGTGGATAACAAATATTTCTTTGTTGCGGCAGTTGCCGGTGTACATGAAGAAGGGATAGCCACATTGGAAGAAAAACGGGCTGAAATTGAATCCATCCTCACATTGGAAAAGAAAAAAGACCGTATTTACGAACAGATCAGTAATGAGTTGGCATCACATACAACCCTGGAGGAATGGGCCGAGGCTACGGGAAGAAACGTATCCAGACAAACCGGAGTCGCTTTTGGATCGGTACAGCAGACAGATCCGAAATTTGCGGGAGCCGTTTCGGCAGCCCCTGAGCAAACCCTGTGCGGACCGGTTAAAGGAGAAGTAGGCATATATGTCTTCCGGGTGGATGAACGTTCCGACGGTGCCTTTTATACAGAAAACGACGCTATGCAATATGCATCCTATCTGGCCAATATTCAGATCCAGATGGTACCGATGGTATTGCAGGAAACGGCAGATGTAGAGGACAATCGGGCCCGGTTCTTTTAACGGCTGAACAAAAAGTGCATGATGTCTCCATCCTGCACCACATAGTTCTTGCCTTCGACAGCCAGTTTTCCGGCTTCACGGCAGGCGGACTCCGAACCGTAACGGATGTAATCCTCAAATTTGATTACCTCGGCACGAATAAAGCCGTGCTCAAAGTCAGAATGAATAAGCCCTGCAGCCTGCGGGGCTTTTGTTCCTTTTATATAAGTCCACGCCTTAACTTCCATAGGTCCTGCCGTAAAATAGGTTTCCAGATGGAGCAACTTGAAAGCGGCTTTTATTAGACGGGAAACCCCGGACTCACTAAGTCCCAGATCCTCCAGAAACATTTGTCTTTCCTGGTAGGTATCCAGTTGAGCAATTTCCGATTCAATCCGGCCAGCCACGATCAGGTACGGTTCGTTCTCGGGCAGTAATGCTTCAGCGACCTGCCGGGTATATTCATTTCCTTTTTGGGCAGAGTTTTCGTCTACGTTACAAACATACAGGACAGGTTTGTTGGTCAGCAGGAACAAGTCCCGGGCCATTTGTTCTTCTTCCTGGTTGGCCAATGTTACCGACCTGGCATTTTTCCCCTGACGGAGTACATCCCGGTAGCGTATCAGCAATCCGGCCAGTTTTGCCGCCTGTTTATCCCCGCCCGTAACGGCCTGTTTTTGTACTTTGGAAATGCGGTTTTCCACGGTTTCCAGATCTTTGAGTTGCAACTCGGCATCTATGATCTCTTTATCGCGGACGGGGTCCACGGAACCATCTACGTGCACTACATCCGGATCGTCAAAACAACGCAGTATATGAAGAATCGCATCTGTTTCACGTATATTGGCCAAAAACTGATTTCCCAAACCCTCTCCTTTGCTGGCTCCTTTTACCAGGCCCGCAATATCCACAAAATCAACCGTTGCAGGGACTATGCGTCCGGGATGGACCAGGGCGGCCATTTCCTCAAGGCGTGTGTCCGGCACCTGGGTTGAACCCAGGTTGGGTTCTATAGTGCAAAAAGGGAAATTGGCGGCCTGGGCCTTCCCGGAGGAAACACAATTGAACAAAGTGGATTTACCCACATTGGGAAGTCCCACTATACCGCATCTTAAAGCCATCTGATCTTTATTTAACTATGAAGGCACAAAACTAACAACTTTTTACGAATTGTCCTTTTGCTGTTCAACGGGTATGTTATCTTGAAAGCATGTTTAAATGGGTATTGTGTTTGGTTGTATTCTGGAACGTGGAAAATTACTTTGACCCGTTTACAGACCGGCAGACAGGTTATGATGAATTTACTTCCGAAGGTGCTTATTCATGGACATGGACCCGGTTCCTGAAGAAGAAAAATGATCTGGCAAAAATACTTATTTCTTGCGGGGCCCTGGAAAACGGGACCTGGGAAGCTCCCGCCATAATCGGGTTGTGTGAAATTGAAAACCAGTATGTTCTATCACTGTTGGTGAACGATTCTCCCCTGGCACCATTGCAATACGGGATTATTCACCGGGATTCTCCGGATCCGCGCGGAATAGATGTAGCCTTATTGTACCTGAAAGAACGCTTTATGCCTTTAGAGCAGAAGTATTACACCATAAAGGGAAACGACAATCTTGTGGTAAAAACTCGCGAAATTCTATATGTAAAAGGCATTCTGGATAACCGGGATACACTTCATTTTTTTGTGAATCACTGGCCATCCAAAAGAGGCGGTGCGTTAGCGGCAGGGTACAGGATGTATGCTTCGGAGCTGTTGTTGAAAGCTGTTGACAGTATCTGCGGGGTTTCTCCGCAGGCACGCGTTATTGTAATGGGTGATTTTAACGATCCTCCTGATTCCCCTCCGTTGAGGCATCTTTCCGGGAAAGGACTTATCAACGTTTCCGGTGAGGGGACTTACAAATACCTGGGTGTTTGGGAATGCCTGGACCAATTTTTGGTCAGTGCATCTGTGCATAAGAACATAAAACACGTCAAAGTATTTAAAAACAGCTATTTACTGGAACGAGACAAAACGCATTTGGGGTACAAACCAAAAAGAACCTACCGGGGCCCGGTATATCACGGAGGAGTGAGTGATCACCTGCCTGTAACCCTAAAATTTATTACCTTTGCTTCTTATGGCTTCACAACCCGTTAAGACCCCTTTGATGGACCAATATTTTGCTGTAAAGGCAGAATATCCCGACGCCCTGATGCTTTTCAGGGTCGGTGACTTTTATGAGACATTCGGGGAAGATGCCATCAAAACTTCAAAAGCGTTGGGCATTGTTCTTACCCGCCGCGCCAACGGGTCCGCATCCTCGGTGGAATTGGCCGGATTTCCCCATCATGCGCTGGATACATACTTGCCAAAACTGGTCCGGGCGGGTTACAAAGTTGCCGTTTGCGACCAGCTGGAAGACCCCAAACTCGCCAAAAAAATTGTAAAAAGAGGGATCACGGAAGTGGTGACTCCCGGCCTTTCTTACAATCCGCAACTGCTGGAGGCCTCGGAACATAATTTTCTGGCCGGCATTTTTTCCGGCAGGACAACAGAAGGGGAGCTGACCGGGATCGCCTTTACGGATATATCCACGGGGACCATACAACTTGCACAGGGAGATCGTTCTTATATTGAAAGCCTTTTATCCCAGTACAATCCCAGGGAAATACTGGTGTCAAGGGATCAGGAGAAAAAATGGAAAACAACGGCAGGGGCCGCTTCATTTATTTCAACAATAGATGATTGGGCGTTCGTGTACGATGCGGCACAAGAGAAAGTAAAAACACAATTTGGTGTTGACAGCCTAAAAGGATTCGGTGTTGAAAACCTTCCGCTGGCCATATCGGCAGTAGGCGCGGTGCTTTTTTATCTGGAAATAAACAAATACGCCCGTTACGATCATTTATGCACCCTGCAGCGAATAGATTCCGGACGACTTATGTGGCTGGATAAATACAGCATCCGGAATATGGAACTTTTTCCGCGTCACGACAACCCGGAAAAAGGGGCAAGCCTTATAGAAGTAATAGATAAAACAAATACACCCATGGGGGCCAGACTGCTGCGTCAATGGGTGGTGATGCCCCTGCGGCATACCGTTGATATCAGGGAACGGCACAACGTTGTAGAAGCTTTCCTGGAACAATGGGATCTGACTGGTAAATTACGTAAAATGCTTTCCCAGACCGGCGATATGGAACGGCTCGTTTCAAGGGCGGCCGCAGGAAGGCTTTCTCCGCGTGAGGCGGGACAACTTAAAACGGCACTGATTCAAACCTCAAAGGTTAGGCAACTGCTGGCTAAAACGGAAGAAACCCAAGCCATTCGAAAGGATACAGACAACCTGGACGACTGTACGGAACTGGTAGAGATCCTGCACCGGACACTGGTGGCTTCACCTCCCCCGCAATTGGGAAAAAGCCCGGTTATTGCTCCGGGGTTTGATTCCCAGCTTGATGAATTACGCCATATTGTGTCGCACAATAAGGAATACCTGCAGGAAATGCAGCAAAAAGCTGCGGATGCAACAGGTATATCTTCACTCAAGATCAGTTTCAACAATGTGTTCGGGTATTATATTGAAGTGCGCAATACCCATAAAGACAAAGTACCTGCTTCCTGGATCCGGAAACAGACCCTGGTCAGTGCCGAACGGTACATTACAGAAGAACTGAAATCTTATGAAGAAAAAATCCTGGGAGCTGAAGAACGGATTGCATTGCTGGAACAGGAAATCTTTACACGACTGGTAGATTCAATCCGGCAGTATATCCGCCCCATACAGGAAAATGCCCGCATACTGGCAAGACTGGACGTTCTGCTGGGATTCGCCATACTGGCACGTGAACAAAAATATTGCCGTCCCCGCATGGAAGAGTCGGATGTCATAGATATCCGTCAGGGGCGACACCCTGTTCTGGAAACGCTTATGCCTCCGGGGGAAGCCTATATCCCAAACGATGTTTACCTGGACAACACAAAACAACAGATCATTATTCTGACCGGACCCAATATGGCCGGGAAATCGGCTTTACTACGCCAGACGGGACTGATTGTGCTTCTGGCGCAGATAGGTTCTTACGTGCCTGCCAAGGAAGCAACGCTGGGCATAGTGGACAAATTATTTACCCGGGTGGGTGCTTCGGACAATATGGCCCGCAGGGAATCCACGTTTATGGTAGAAATGCTGGAATCGGCCGCTATTCTGAACAATATAACAGGTAAATCGCTGGTGCTTTTTGACGAGATAGGCCGCGGAACAAGTACTTACGACGGCATATCCATTGCCTGGGCCATTGTGGAATACCTGCATGAAAAAGCAGGAGCACAAGCCAAAACACTTTTTGCCACCCATTACCACGAACTGAACCAAATGGCAGAACAGTATGCCCGGGTTAAAAATTTCCACATAGCGGTGAAAGAACGGGGACAAAAGGTATTATTTTTGCGTAAAATGATTTCCGGAGGCGTGGAGCACAGCTTTGGGATACACGTAGCCGGAATGGCGGGAATGCCCCGCCGGGTTTTACTGACAGCAGAAGAGATCCTTAAAAGAATGGAAGCCGGCAGGGAACAGCCTCCTTCCGTTGAAAGGCCTAAGCAACTTTCGTTTTTTCAATTGGAAGATCCTTTGCTGCAGGCCCTGAAAAGAGATATTGAATCACTGGATTTAAACAGAATGACACCCCTGGAAGCATTTGATGCCCTACGGGAACTGAAACGAAAAATCGGACAAAAAGAATGAAAAAGATCGTAAAGAGCATCAACATCTTCTTTAAACTTATGGGGGAAAGCTTCTCGTTTGCTTATGACTCGGTAAAAGGAGACAAGTTCAGGGCTTTTCTTTCCCTTTTGGGCGTTACCATTGGGATATTTTCCATAGTGGCCGTATTTACGGCAATTGAAGGCCTGGAAAAAAACGTCCGAAACCTGTTCTCTTCCCTGGGCACTGACGTCGTCTACATAGACAAGATCTCCTGGGAATCTTTTGCTGACGGAGAAGGAATAAAATGGTGGGAATTCAGACAACGCCCCAACAACACATACGAAGAATTTAGTTTCCTTCAAAAAAACCTGAAAAATGCAGATATGATGGCTCTTTCGGCCATTACATCGGCACACGTAAGGTACGGAAGGACCACCTTGCGCAACACCTCGGTACACGGAGTAACGTATGATTGGAACCGGATCTCTTTTTTTGAAATAGACAGGGGCCGGTATTTTACCCCGACCGAAGCCGCTGAAAATGTTCCTCTGGCAGTCATTGGCAGCAACGTGGCTGAAGAGTTGTTTCCGGACGGCATTTCTCCCGTGAACAATTCCATTAAGATAGGAGGTTTTTCGGTCCGGGTCATAGGAGTCATCAAGAAAAAGGGAGAATCCATGTTCGATCCGGTAACGTATGACGATGCGGTTATCATCCCGTTGCCCTTTATCCGCAATTACATTGACTTGCGGCGCACTTCCCCCAGCATTGTGGTACATAAGGATCCCCGGGCCGATGAAGAAGAATTTATGGCCGAGTTAAGGAACGCCATGCGTGCCGTACGCCGCCTGAAACCGATCCAGAACGACAACTTCGCACTCAACAAAATGTCCTTCCTGGACGATGCCCTTTCCCAGCTTTTCAGCGTGATTTCCATTGCGGGGTGGGTTATAGGGGGCTTTTCCATACTCATTGGGGCATTTGGGGTGGCCAACATTATGTTCGTATCAGTCAAGGAAAGGACGCATATTATTGGCATAGAAAAAGCCATGGGTGCAAAAAGCGCATTTGTACTGGCTCAATTCCTTTTTGAAGCCGCGCTCCTGGCTATGGTGGGAGGTTTTGTGGGGATCTTGATAGTATGGGGACTGACTGTGTTTGTTACCAATCAGTATGATTTTGTTCTGACCATGTCTTTTTCAAACATACTGCGGGGAGTATTGATCTCGGGTGCCGTAGGTGTTGTAGCCGGGTTCATTCCTTCCCTGCAGGCTGCCCGCATGAATCCGGTAGATGCTATGAATCAGCATTGAGAACAGCCAGGACCTCTTTTGTCAACTGAATAAAATCGCTTACATCCAGTTGTTCCGGCCTTAGGTCCGGGAGCACAGATCCCGTGATTTTACGGTTTCCCAGGATCGGTTTCAGGCTGTTACGTATGGTTTTTCGCCGTTGGTTAAACGTGGTTTTAACTACTTTCAGGAACATATCTTCCGGACAATCCAGTATTGTTCTGTTATTCCTTGTCAGGCGAATGACCCCGGACTGTACTTTCGGAGGCGGGACAAAAGCTCCGGGAGGAACCGTGAAAAGGTATTCTGTATGGTACCAGGCGTGAAGCAAAACGCTAAGTATGCCATAAGTGCGGGATCCGGGGGAAGCACAGAAACGTTCCGCAACTTCTTTTTGGACCATGCCCACTACTTCAGGGATTCTGTCCCTGAATTCCAAAACCCGGAAAAAGATCTGGGATGAAATATTATAAGGGAAGTTTCCTATCAATGAAAACTCGTCCGGGAACACATCTGCAGGCAATTGCAAAAAATCTCCCTGTATCAGTTTTTTCCCCAATCCGGGATATTTTTGTTGAAGGAAAGCCACCGATTCCCGATCCAATTCAACGGCGTAATAGTCTATACCGGGATTATCCCATAAATAGGCAGTAAGCACTCCCGTTCCGGGTCCTACTTCCACAACCGGGACCTTCTGCCCGTCTTGTATTACCGACAGGCTGTTAACGATCTTTTGGGCAGCTCCCTGATCTCTAAGGAAATGTTGTCCCAATGCTTTTTTTGGTCTTACCTCCATAGTACAAAGATAGTTTTTATACCTTTATGCAACTCTAAAGGCGAACGTTATGAAAAAAACACTCTTTCTTTTCCTGGTTTCCCTGACACTGCTTTCCTGTTCGGGCAGGCAAGCGCGGCAAGCGGACATGTGCCTGCAACAGATCGCACAGAATATCAATGCGGTAGGGATCTCGGTTGCGGTCATCAGTGACAACGAAATAATTTATACCGGAGCATATGGTTTGAAAAACATCCAAACGGAAGAAAAACTCAGGCCTTCGGACCTGATGCGCATAGCTTCCATATCCAAAAGTTTTACGGCAACGGCTATTATGCAATTGTACGAGGCCGGTTGTTTTGATCTTGACGATGACATAGGGGACGCCCTGGGATTCCCGGTAAGAAACCCAAACCATCCCGATATTCCCATAACGTACAGGATGTTGCTTTCCCATACTTCTTCTTTGAGTGACAAAGGCGGGTATTTTACCCTGGATTTAATCCGTCCGGACAGAACTCCGGATGTTTCCGGTTCTTTCAATGAATATGCCCCCGGGACCGGTTACCAATATTGCAACCTGGGATTCAATACGCTGGGAGCCCTGGTGGAAATCCATTCGGGAGAACGTTTTGACCAATACATCCGCAACAACATCCTGGATCCCCTGGGAGTATGCGCTTCTTTCAATGTAAACGATCTGGACACCAATCGTTTTGCAACACTTTATGTTTTTGAGGAAGGCCGGTTTGTTCCCTCTCCGCAGGCATACAATCCCCGTACAGAAGAAATTGAAAACTATGTTGAGATTTTCTCGGCTCCTGTTTTTTCACCTACAGGAGGAATGAAGATCAATGCACCCGATCTGGCTCGTCATGCACTTATACAGATGAATGACGGCTTTTTTAACGACACGGAGATCCTCACACCCCAAAGCGTAGCTCTTATGCAAACGCCACAAAGCCCGGGCGGACGTTCTTCAGAGAATGAAAATTGCGGTTATGGATTTGCCCTGGAAAGGACCGACCGGCTCATAGAAGGAGAGATTATGACCGGACACACCGGAAGCGCATACGGCCTCTACTCGGCAATGTTCTTTGAGAAAGACAAGAAGTTCGGCTTTATTGTATTGTGCAATGGATGCGATTCGTCGCTTCCCCGCAGGGAAAACGGCTTTATGCCGGTTCAGACGGACGTGATCAACGCGTTGTACGATATATTTATCCGCTAAAAGAACGGTTTTCAGGAAAGGCCCAGCTCTTTCTTTTGTAACGCATCAATTTCTGAAGGAGCGTCCAGCATAACGTCCCTCCCGGAATTATTCTTGGGAAAGGCAATAAAATCCCGGATACTTTCCGATCCGCCAAAAAGCGAACACCAGCGGTCAAACCCAAAGGCGATCCCTCCGTGGGGAGGTGCGCCGTATTGAAACGCGTTTATTATAAAGGAAAATTTGGCTTTTACTTCTTCCGGGGACATTCCCAGAACCTTGAACATACGTTCCTGCATATCCTTATCGTGGATCCTGACAGAGCCGCCTCCTACTTCGGTACCGTTTAAAACAAAATCATAAGCATTGGCGCTGACCTGTTCCAGGTCTTTGGGATCGTCGCTATAGAATTTGTCAAGGTCTTCGGGTTTGGGAGCGGTGAAAGGATGGTGCTTGGCGTAGAAACGCTGAGTCTCTTCATCCCATTCCAACAACGGGAAATCGTATACCCAAAGGGGAGCGTAATGATCTTTGTCTCTCAGGCCCATACGGTTTCCCATTTCCAGCCGCAACACGCCCAATGCTTCCAATGTTTTTACATGCGCACCGCTCATTACCAGGATCAGGTCCTCATCGCCGGCTCCGGTAAGTTGTGCCCAGGATTCCAGCGCATCCCGGTCAAAGAATTTATCCACGGAGGATTTGTACGTCATAAGGCCATCGGGCTCTTTTGTACAACGCACGTAAACCAGTCCGGCAGCTCCTATTTGGGGCCTGCGGACCCAATCGGTCAGTTCGTCAAGTTGTTTCCGGGTATAGGAAGCCGCTCCTTTTACACAGATGGCTCCCACGTAAGCGGCATTGCGAAATACACTAAATTCCGTATCACGGGTCAGAGGGGTAAGGTCGTGCAGCAACATGTCAAAGCGGATATCCGGTTTGTCGCTCCCGTATTTTTCCATTGCTGTTGTCCAGGAAATGCGCGGCAGGGGAGCAGGAATATCTTTTCCGAGTACGGATTTAAAAAGGTGCAATATCAACCCTTCAAACTGAGCCAGTATATCGTCTCGCTCCACAAACGACATTTCACAGTCTATTTGTGTAAATTCCGGTTGCCGGTCTGCCCTAAGGTCTTCGTCCCTGAAACACCGTACGACCTGAAAATACTTGTCGTATCCGGAGATCATTAATAATTGTTTAAAAGTTTGCGGACTTTGGGGCAGGGCGTAGAACTGTCCCTGGTTCATGCGGGAAGGCACTACAAAATCCCGGGCTCCTTCCGGGGTTGATTTTATGAGAAAAGGCGTTTCAATTTCCAGGAACCCGCATTGACTCAGATAATTCCTGGTTTCCTGCGCCATTTTATGACGAAGCATAATAGCCTTTTGCAACGGGGGCCGTCTCAGGTCCAGGTAACGGTAACGGGATCGAAGTTCTTCGCCACCATCCGATTCTTCTTCAATGGTAAAAGGCGGTGTCTGGGAACGGCTTAAAATTTCCACACCCTTGAGCAGGATCTCAATTTCCCCGGTGGGAATCTTCAGGTTCTTGCTGCTCCGCTCCACAACAGTTCCTTTTACCGTAATGACATACTCGCGTCCCAGGTCTTCCACTGCGTCAGAGACCTGCCCTGGAGAATCTTCGTTAACAACCAATTGGGTAATGCCGTAACGGTCACGAAGGTCAATGAAAGTCATACCTCCCAATTTCCTGATACGTTGTATCCATCCGGCCAATTGTACCTCCCGGCCTGCGTGGGAAAGATTGAGTGCTCCGCACGTGTGTGTCCTGTACATATTGATGATTTTTTAGGCAACAAAGGTAATCAGAAAATGGCTACCTTTGTGAGGCTATGCAAAACTATTTGGATCTCCTGCAACACATCCTGGACAATGGGACGGACAAGAACGACAGAACCGGAACCGGAACAAAGAGTGTTTTCGGATACCAGTTGCGTTGTCCTCTCTCGAAAGGATTTCCTTTGCTGACAACAAAAAAGGTGCATATTAAATCCATCATTTACGAATTGCTCTGGTTTCTGAAGGGTGACACAAACATCAAATACCTGAATGACAACGGGGTCACCATCTGGGATGAATGGGCCGATCCCGGAGGGCAACTTGGCCCTGTTTACGGGAAACAATGGAGATCCTGGACAACCGCAGACGGAAAAACAATAGACCAGATCTCCTGCCTGGTGGAAGGCCTGAAAAACAATCCCGACGGCCGCCGTCATATAGTCAGTGCCTGGAATGTGGCAGACATATCCCGTATGGCCCTGCCGCCCTGTCATGCCCTGTTCCAGTTTTATGTGGCAAACGGAAAGCTTTCGTGCCAACTCTACCAACGCAGTGCAGACGTCTTTTTGGGCGTGCCTTTCAATATTGCTTCCTATGCGCTGCTTACGCTTATGGTAGCGCAGGTTTGCGGCTATGAGCCCGGAGATTACATCCACACTTTCGGAGACGTACATATTTATACTAACCATATGGAACAAGTACGGCTGCAATTGACCCGTACCCCGCGAATATTACCGAAAATGGTGCTGAACCCTTTGCGTCAAGACCTCTTTTCCTTTGAGTATTCAGATTTCAGCCTTCAGGATTACGATCCATGGCCTTCTATAAAAGCTCCTGTTGCCGTATGAAAGATCAAGGCACGAACAGACCGTATACGCTTTCCCTGGTTGCCGTGGTGGGACCGGGCCTGGAATTGGGCGCAAAAAACCAATTGTTGTGGCACATATCCGAAGATCTCAGGCACTTTAAAGCACTGACAATGGGACACACGGTGATCATGGGGCGGAAAACCTATGAATCCTTGGGAAAACCTCTCCCCGGAAGAAATAATGTTGTTCTTTCAAGATCCGCAAAAAGCCTGGAAGAAGTGCTCTCCGGGATAAATGACCGGGCCGAGGTATTTGTCATCGGGGGAGCGCAGATTTACGAGCAGACCATCCATCTGGCAGATAAACTGTACCTTACCCATGTTAATGCGCCGCTTCCGGAAGGAGGCGCCGAGGTGTTTTTTCCTCACGTTGATCCCCTTCAGTGGAAAGAGATTAAGCGGGAAGATTACCCGAACGGGGCTAAATTTCCGTTTCCTTTTTCTTTCGTAATATACGAACGCATCCGGCCGCTATAGCTGCCAACAATGCCAGAAGCAAAGCCCCGGAACTGATGCGCGAGATCATAATACCGGTGGTGTAGGAAGAAGGCAGGTATGTAAAGCGTATTTCGTGTTCTCCCTCAGGAACCCGTAATGTCCGGGTAATGTAGTTGGACCGGCAGATCTGTGCTTCCTGACCGTCAATCCATGCCTTCCATCCTTTGGGGTAATAAATTTCGGAAAACACAACAATCCCTTCTTTTTCCATTGAAGCTTTGTATTCCAGTGTGTTCGGAGAATAGGAGGTCAGCTTGATTGTTGAATTGGAGGGCCCGGCTGCTTCTACCCAAGATTCCGGGGGATCTTGCATGACAGCGGTAGTTCTCAGATCTACCCTGGACAGGGTTTCAATTTCTTCCTGTGGGGATGAAACCGGTTGTATGGAAGATACAACCCAGGCATTTCCCAAGGCATAGGGATTGGTTACGGGCAGGGCATCTGCCCCTAAAATCACGTAGCGGGAATTAAGCATATTGAGCACCGGGGTCCGGGAGCGGTTGCCGTTGTATCTAAAAATATCCGAGGCTTCTTCCAGTGTCTGGCACTGGCTGAGTTTATCTGCAAAATATTGCATTTCGGGTAACAGATGGTGGTCAATTACATCCTGGTAACGCTGCAATTTGGCCGCGTTGTATCCCCCAATGGATTTATGGTGGTAACTGGCCGTTGCATCCATAAAAGTACTTCCGGTCATATCGAGTACCCGGTAATACAAATCCGTGTCCTGCTTAATGTGTTTGTCTACAGGTCTTTCAGAAAACTGGCTCCGGTAATTGATACGTGAAATAAAATGTGACTCGTTCAGGTACCTTTTTCCAACGGGAAGGTAATCGACCAGGATCAAAACCGCAAAAGCACCTATGATCCAGGCCTGCTTCATCTTGCGGTGTACGCCCAGCCAGAGCAAAACAGCGGCAGGCAGAATAAGCAGGACAGAACGCCAGGCATCCCGGCTCAGGAGGTCTTTACGGTCTTCTACCAGGGCGGGGATCAGGGAAGAAGGCAGTGAACTGTCTGAAGGACCTGTGAAAGAACCCGCCAGGGAAGGTATCAATGCGGCCAACAAAGAGAAACCTGCGGTAATTCCCAAAGCCCAGTATATGCCTTTGACGGCTTTTTTCTGTGGATAAACACCCTCAAGGATTTGCCACAATACATAGATTCCCAGGGCCGGAAGAACCATTTGCCATATAACCAGGATCATGCTGACTGTCCGGAACTTATCGTATAAGGGCACAAAACGGAAGAAAAACGTATTAAACCCCGGAAGGTGGTAACCCCACGACAACAAGAGAGCCAGCAGTGAAACGCCGGCCAGGGCCCATTTAACGGGACTTTTTACCAGTATGAGTCCCAGGACGAAAAGAAAGATTATAATGGCTCCCATATACATGGGACCCGCTGTAAAAGGCTGTTCTCCCCAATACAGCGGCATATTGGAAATAACCCCGTCAGCATTGTAACCCAAATCGTTCAATGTCTTGTATGTGTTGGAGTTTTTAGCCAGCGGCCCGACGGAAGCACCTCCGTAAAAATCGGGAATCATCATGTTGAACGACTCCATTTTGGAATAACTCCACTGGGTAGCGTAATCAAACTCCAGGCCCGATCTTGTCTTGCCATCCCGGCCGGCACTAAGTTCTGAACCTCCGCGCATGGATTGGGCCGTATATTCATATGTCGGCAGCAGATGGTTTGCAGAGGTGGCAAGACCCAAAATTCCGGCCGCAATAATCAAAAGCGTGGTTTTTATGAATTTTTTGACACGGTGCTGTATCAGCGCTTCTGCAAGAAGACCGGCCATTACAAAAAGCAGTATAAATCCAAGGTAATAAGTGATCTGGGGATGGTTGGCAGCTACATGCAAGCTGACGGTAAGGGCAAAAAACAAAGCACCTGTCAATGCCTGTTTGCGGTAAGCATATGCCATAGAAGCCAGGACCCAGGGTAAATAGGCAATAGCTATCATTTTGGTCACGTGACCCGCTTGTATGATCTGGAGATTGTAGGAACAAAATGTGATGGCCACAGCTCCTAACACCGATATCCATGGATTGATCCCCAGGGCAAGGAACAACAGGAATCCGCCCAATAATGACAAAAACAGATAAGAGGCGGGTTCTGCGCCTGATTCCAGTATTTGGCCAATGGCCCTTATATAATTGCCCTTAGTGACTTTATTAATGGTAACGGTAGGCATTCCGCCAAACATGGAATTGGTCCAACGGGCCTCATCTTTGTGTGTTTCATTATAGTCTTTTGCCTCTTTGGACATTGCCTGCCAGGCCGTTATATCTCCCTGGTTGAGCGTTTTTCCCTGGAAAACCTGCGGCACAAAACCATAGGAAAGAATGAGAAAGAAAACCACGGCAACCGGATAAGCAATCCATTTTTTCACGGGAATCTTTTGCATAGCTTCTGTATTTTATAACAAAGGTAAAAAGAAAGGACTTATATTTGTGTAAAACCTATTGTTTATGAGTCGTGACGAATTTTCGGGATTTTTCGGCGTTCTGGTTGCCACGGTGGGATCTGCCGTGGGATTGGGCAATTTGTGGAGATTTCCATACCTGGTAGGACAAAACGGGGGCGCAGCCTTTATATTGATCTACCTGGCATTTGTATTGATCATCTGCCTGCCTATTGCCGTATCTGAATTTATTATTGGCCGCAAAACAAGGGCGAATACCGTAAAGGCATTCCAGGTACTGGCCCCGAAGACGGCATGGAGCGGTATAGGGATCGTTGGGGTATTGGCCGCTTTTGCCATACTGGCTTTTTATACGGTAGTAGGAGGTTGGACCATGGATTACCTGGTGCGATCCGTTATCCATATTTTTTCGAAGCCGGACATATCTGCCCTGGAAAGCCAATTTACAACCATGGTAACTTCTCCTGTGCGACCTATTGTATGGACCGTTGTTTTTATGGTCGTGTGCGCCCTGATTGTTATGTGCGGAATAAAAAAGGGTATCGAAAAATATTCCAAAATCATGATGCCCTTCCTTTTTTTAATGATTGTGATCCTGATGGTGCGTTCCGTTACGCTGCCCGGAGCCGGTGAAGGAATTTCTTTTTTGATTAAACCCGATTTTTCTAAGATAAATACCTCGGTCGTGCTGGCTGCATTGGGGCAGGCTTTTTTCTCCCTAAGCCTGGGAATGGGATGTCTGATCACCTATGGTTCCTATATCCCGGACAAAGAAAATTTATCCAAATTGTCATTTACCACAGCTTTATCCGACACCCTTTTTGCGATGTTGGCAGGGCTGGCCATTATGCCTGCGGTTTTTGCCTTTGGGATATCCCCCCAGGAAGGTCCCGGTCTGGTGTTTATTGTTTTACCCCGTATTTTTGCGCAGATTCCCCTGGGGAACGTATTTGCCGTCATGTTTTTCATTATCCTGCTCATTGCCGCAATTACGTCGGTAATTTCTCTGCTGGAAGTCATAACAGCTTATGTAACGGAAAAACTCAAATTAAAACGAATAGTAGCCGTATCCGCAATCACGGTTATCGTTACCTTTTTTGCTTCCCTGAGTTCCCTTTCGCAGGGGGTTCTCAAAAACGTTACGATTTTCGGAAAATCCATTTTTGATTTCTTTGATTACCTCTCGGCAAACATCCTGCTTCCCTTGGGAGGTCTTTCCATAGTGATTTTTGTAGGATGGTATATGAAAAAATCCCTTGTTTACCAGGAATTTACAAATCAGGGCACCCTAAAGGGCACCCTGTTTCGCGCGTATTATTTTATCATTCGTTACGTGGCACCGGTGGCCATTGCCATCGTTTTTATAGATCTTATTTTACCGTAACCCCCAGGTGCCAGTTCCCGTTGTAGCCCAATTGGGAAATATTGGTCACCGTTTCGTCCGAGGATATGGTTACCAGGTTTCCTCCTGTCTGTGAGGGACCGTCTCCGTCGGTCATCAATACCGGGTGAAGGTCTTGTTGCTGAATGATCTGGTTGATTATCAGACTTTCTCCGTTTTGGATCTGAACGTTGTAGTATTCAGTTATACCCGCAGTCTGGAGTAATGACCAGTATTCACTGTTTTTCAACTGATCTATGAATACTTTTTTGAGGTTCGCCGTGCTTTGGGGTATCAGGTTGGTCTGTCCGGCATAGACTCCGTTGACCAGCATTATGCGCCGGGCCAGATTTTCAATGAAGTTGATAGACTGGGTAGGATCCATATCCGGGTTGGGATTTCCTTCCTCATCGGTCAGGTTAAGGAATGTTTCGTAAATCTCCAGCAATTGATCCCCGTCTTTTGCAATGATAATAATTGAAGTAGTTGTATCTGCCGGACAAAGCATTACATGTTCCAGGTTCTTTCCTGCAAAACCCGACACATATTCCGGAAGCATTTCAACCAGGATCATCACGTCGTCGTCAGATGAGGGTGAAGCAAAGGGCTTTATGCCAACATTAGGCCGGAAAAGAGACAGGGTTTTTGAAGCGGAAGAGAGCAACGGAACATGCTTCACATTTTGAGCGGAAACACCTGCCGGTACATTCAGGGTGGTGTAGAAATCCTTAACAATACCGTATCCTTCCAGTTTAACGGCGTACGTTCCCGGTACGATGTTTTCAACGGAGATATTTCCGCTGGCACTTGAATACCTCATGTAATCATAATCCGTTCCGTTGGTTTTTTGTATGTAAGGAGTGCTGCGTGTGGCCGGAGCGGAAGAAATTCCTGTTGTCAACATTCCCATGTTTTCCTGCATGGCTTCTGCGAAAGGTTTTAACAACAACACCATCCGGGAAGCGACCGATTTGACAACATCTTCGTTAGATATGCCATCCGTAACACGGGGAAGTGAAGACGCAGACGGGGAGGCCACTGAAGCTTCACCCGATACAGGAATTGTCAGCCCCCCAATGCGTTTCAGGTAAACATTGACCCCGGTGACGGGAGCTCCGCCGGTATCGGTGAATGTGACATTCAGCTGATTGTAGAGCGGTGTGGTTACCGTAATTTCCGTGCTGTATACCGTGCCGGCAGAGTTGGTGGCAAAAGCTTTCACTCTATAAACGGTATTTTCCACTATGTTTTGCGTGAAATCCGCCGAAAAAGTTCCCGTTCCCGAACCTGTTTTCCGGGTGGTCGTATTCAAAATGAATCCCCTTTCGGTTACCTGGTCACTTCCTTGTTTTATCACGGTTGCCTGAACACTGATCTTGTTATACAGCAATTCGGTAACCGTCACCTCACTCAAAGTGGGTAAAACACCTTCCAGGTCCAGGAAAACCCCGTTTTGCTGGGTTCTCAGGTAATGAATCCCCGTTCCCGGTTTGTAAGCATTCCAGTTGTCCCAGGAAGGATGTACTATCAAAGCGGCAGGAATGGCTTCCGTTAAACGGTTATTATACAGGTAAAGCTGTGTGCATACTTCAGGAAGACCTGCCAAGGATGCCGGGATCCCGCCTTCAAAATTGTTGTTGTATAAATGAATGTTCAAATGATCCCCGGTGGTTGTCATTTCCCCTATATCATCGGGCAATACACCGGTTAACCCGGGATTGTCAAAGAGCAGGAGGTCGGTAATATGGGTCCATTGGGTAAACAAACCCTCCGGGAGCGGACTTTGAATTCCCGTTCCGGACATTTCAAAAATTCTCAGGGCACTCATCCCTGCCCATGTTTGGGGAATCGTTCCGCTTATCCGGTTGCCGGCCAGCCTCAATTCTGTCAATTTGGCCAGGTTGCCCATTGTCCCGGGCAGAGAGCCCGTTAAATCAGTTTCTGCAGCTAAAAACCTTCTCAATTCGCCAAGGTTTCCCAAATTCTGGGGCAACGATCCGGTCAGATCCGGGTTGTTTCCCAAATCCAGTGAACGCAGGGAGGTGAAATCCCCGATCTCTGAAGGCAGTTGTCCATTCAATCCAAAGCCGTTCAGATTCAGCCCGGTGACAGCCTCGTTTTCAACAGTGACTCCTTCCCAGGCAGAAATATCCTCTTGCGAGTTCCAGTTCTCTCCTTTTGTCCAGTTTTCCCCGTCCAGCAGGTTATACAAAACCATCAGGCGTTCCCGTTGTGCATCGGGGACGGGCTCCAGTCCAAGGAAAACACCGTTTTGCTGGGTGCGGAGGTAATGGATTTCGGTGTCCGGCAGGTAATCGTCCCAGTATTCCCAGGACGGATGGTTCTGAATAGCCAGGGGTATTTGTTCGGTCAATTTATTCCCGTACAGATACAATTGCGTACAGACACCGGGAATAGAGGCCCATTCTTCGGGAATCCCGCCGGTAAAATTACAATCGTGTAATTGTATGATTAATGTACTTTTATCCGTGGTTATTTGACCAAGCTGCGGAGGCAGTGTCCCAGTCAGTCCGGGATTGCTGTGCATAATAAAGGAACCTAAATGGGTCCAGGCTGTAAAGATGGTTTTGGGCAGCGGGCTTTGAATACCGGTTCCGAAAAGGGCAAAATCCTGCATTGCTGTCATTCCATCCCAGGATTCAGGAATCCGGCCTTCCATATTGTTGTTGCCAATATTCAGGCAAGAAAGCTTGGTCAGATTTCCCATAGAGGCCGGTAGGCCGCCCTCCAGTCCGGTTGTCACGGCACGGAAAATTTCCAGGTTAACCAGGTCCCCCGTTTCTTCGGGAAGTGCTCCGGTCAAACCGGGATTGGATCCCAAATCCAGTGTCACCAGGTCTGTTAGTGTTCCTATAGCTGAAGGCAATGATCCGTTCAACCCAAATCCGTTCAAATCCAATCCTGTGATCTTCCCGTCTTCCATCGTGACGCCTCCCCAGCTCTGAACGGGTTCATTACTGTTCCAGTTGACCTTCTTTTCATCATCCCAATTGTTCCCGTCCAAAGACTCGTATATTTCTACAAGAGCCGTTCTGCGGGGATCTTCGGCCTGGTTGAACGTAAGAGTCTGTGACTGAGCTATACCTGCGTTATCCCTTACAGTTGCCTGTCCAGAACGGGCAGCACCTGTATTGGGAGCCACCAGGAACTCCAGGGATCCGGAAGACAATGCTTTGGTCCCCATGTATTGGATCCAGGATTTTGCTGCTGCGGAAACCTCTACTGTATAGGCGGTATTGTATTGCAGGGTAACGGTATACGTTCCTCCGGCAGCCTCGACAGCTGTGGTTGTGCCGCCTACAATAAGTGTATTCCGTGCGCTTTGTGAAATGGAGACAGTTGCCTGCATGGTGCCGCTCTTGATGGTCAGCGTTCCGGTCTGATCCGAGGACGAGGTGGACGCAGCTGCCGTCAACTGGAGGGTTGCGTTTCCCGAGCCCTTGGCCGGAGTGACTGCAAACCCTTTCCCCGAGACGGAAGCCGTCCAGGACATGCTGTTGGTAGATAAACTTATGTTTTGAGTTCCTCCTTCCTGGGTGAAGGAAACACTGGAGGGACTGGCTTCAATATACGGCACCTCGGGTTTACAACTGTTCAACAATAGAAAAGCGGTAGCCGCGGCCAGTAATGTCAGGATCTTTTTCATAGCACAAAGACGCATTTAAGGAATGATTGGCTGCTTTACACCAACAGGGAAATCAATTTTCCTGCCAGATCTTTAAAAGCATCACCTGCGGCATTTTTATCGTTGGCTACCGGAATACCGGCATCTCCCCGGTCACAAACGCCCTGAATGAGAGGAATTTCCGCTAACACGGGCAAGTTGTATTTTTCGGCAAGTTTTGCGGCTCCGCCTTTGCCGAAAATATAATATTTATTTTCCGGTAATTCTTCCGGTGTAAACCAGGCCATATTCTCCACAATGCCGAAAACTTTTTTATTCAGGTTCGGGTGGTAAAACATATTTAGGCATTTTTCCACATCGGTTACCGAGACCTGTTGCGGGGTGGTAACAACTATCCCGCCTGTCAGCGGGAGATCCTGCATCAGGCTCAGATGAATATCCCCGGTTCCGGGAGGCAGATCAATGAGCAGAAAATCCAACGCGCCCCATTTTGTTTGTTGCAAAAGCTGTTTGAGAGCATTGCTGGCCATCGGGCCGCGCCAGATCAGGGCCTGTTCGGGTTTGGCAAAATAACCTATGGAAATCCATTTTACCCCGTATTTTTCCAGAGGCTCAAATACCTGCACGTTCTCATCAATGACGTCCACGCCCGGTCGCTGGTCGGTCGTTCCGGTCAGGGTGGGAATGGAGGGACCGTAAATATCGGCATCGGCAAGCCCTACACTATACCCTTCCAGTGCCAGTGCCACGGCCAGGTTAACTGCGACGGTGGATTTTCCCACTCCGCCTTTGCCGCTGGCTATGGCAATGACATTTTTTACGGCTTTCATACCGTCAATTACAGGCGTTTCTTTTTCTTCTTTTTTCTTCCCTGCCTGTGGGGCAGCCGGCTTCATGGCCGCATAATCTATCTTTGTCATTTCTTCTATTTTCTAATATCCATTTCTTCAAGCAAGTAGCCTGCTTCTCCGTATTTGTCAATAATAAACAACACGTACCTGATGTCAACGGCAATACAACGCTGCAATTCGGGTTCAAAAATAACGTCGCCGCTCATCGACTCCCAGTTGCCGTCAAAAGCCAGCCCTATGAGTTCTCCGTGGGCGTTGACAACGGGTGACCCCGAATTGCCTCCGGTGATATCTGTGTTGGCAATAAACCCGGTAACAACTTCTTTTCCGGGGTCGGCGTACTGTCCGTAATCTTTATTGTTGTACAGTTGTTTCAGTTTTTCAGGTACCACGAATTCCCAGTTATCGGGATCTTCCTTTTCCATTACCCCTGTCAAAGTGGTGTAATAATCATAGATAACCCCATCTTTAGGCCTGTAATTCAACACATTCCCATAAGTCAAACGCATGGAGAAATTGGCGTCCGGATACATGGCTTCCCCTTTATTCATTTCCATCATACCGGCTATGAAGTTCCGGTGTCCACGTTCATATTGTGTATTGAAAGGAGCTATGGCTGCCTGGCATTCGGCATTTTTTTCCTCTACAGATTTTCCAAGAATAACGGCAGGATCATTGGCAATTTCTTCCAGGGCGGCATCACGCGTGTTTTCTGCAGACAAACAGTCTATCAGGCAATTGACCCTTTCGGCAGAAACAAAAAGACTTTTTTCAAAAAGGTTTTCCACATAAGCATCTATGTTGCCGGAGTAGTCGTTTTCAATTGTCTGGTAGATAGAAGGATAATGCTCTTTATCCACCCGCGAAGCATACAGTTTCAGCATGGCTTTGGCCACTTTTACATCCGTAGGAGCGTTGTAATTGGTAAAAAACCGTGTTGCCTGCGCTTGCAATCCGTCCGTATTTACGCTTCCGTCTTCACCTCTTCTGTCTATCATGCGGGCAGCCCGCGATGCAAAAGAAGCAAGCTCAATATTACGCAGGGCCTCGCTCAAATAGCGACTAACATATACCATATCCCATTGACCCTTAATGGCTTCTTCAATATCGCTTAGGGCAGTCCCGTATTTTTCATGGCGTTTTTTATTGGCATTCACCCAATTGGAAAAAGCTTTTTCCTCCATACCTCTTCTACTTTTCACATTAAGTTTTTCAAAGGTTTCGTTCATGCCGGTCCATTTTTTCCAGGCATTGGTACTGCCGGAATATTTGCTGGCATACTGAAGTTGTACTTTGGGATCGGCCAGCATATCTTCCAGTAATATATCCTGACGCAGGGTCCGGACTTCAATTCCAATGTTATTGGTCAACTGTTCCTGGCGCTCCACTTCCACAGAAGTCATATAACGGGTAGTCGTTCCGGGGTATCCCAGTGTCATCACAAAATCACCCTGTTGAATGCCTTTCAGGCTGACGGGGAGGAATTGTTTGGGACGGTAAGGCTGGTTGTCCGGTGAATAATCGGCAGGTTCATTGTCTGCCCCTGCATAGATACGGAACATGGAAAAATCACAGGTGTGACGGGGCCACATCCAGTTGTCCGTGTCGGCACCGAATTTTCCGATGGAGGAAGGAGGTGCTCCCACAAAACGGACGTCAGTATAAGTTTTATATACCACCAGGTAATACTGGTTCCCGCCGTACATACTGTACAGCCTGCCCGAAGCATTCGGGTTTTCTTCTTTCACTTTGTTTCCCCATTCCCGAGTCACTTTGGCCTCGGCAGCCATGCGGCTTTCTTCTGTGGTACATGTATCCAGTACAGACAACACCTCTTTGGTAACGTCTGTCATGCGCTCCATAAATATTACCCTCAACCCCGGAGCCGGAATTTCTTCTTCCCTGTTTTTTGCCCAGAACCCGTCTTTCAGGTAATTATGCTCCACGCTGCTCAAAGCCTGGATGACGCCGTAACCGCAATGGTGATTGGTCAGCAGCAAACCTTCTCCGGAAACTACTTCCCCGGTACAACCGCCCCCAAAGATTACAATTGCATCTTTCAGGCTGGAATGGTTAATGTCGTAAATGTCCTTTGCATCCAGGGCAAGTCCGGCATCTTTCATGTTTTTAATATTCATTTTTTCCAGAAGCGGCAGGAGCCACATTCCTTCGTCGGCACGGACCGTGCTGCCTAAAAGCAACAAAGTGCACAAGAGGTAGGTGATCTTTTTCATGTGAGATATACTTATTAAGTTGTAGTAAGCGAAAATAATCCTGCAAAGGTAATCATAAAAGACAAGAAAAAGTTTTCCGGTGAAGGCTTGTCAGGCCATATTCCAGGATGGCTTTTTTGTGTTTAACGGTAGGGTACCCTTTATTGTCTTTCCATCCGTATTGGGGATACAGCAAATCCTGTTCCATCATATACTCGTCACGAAATGTTTTAGCCAGAACAGAGGCTGCCGCAATGGCAGCATATTTGCGGTCGCCCTTTACAATACAGCGGTGGGGGATTGCCGGGCTCAACATGGGCTCGCCGCCTTTAGGATGGTACGGATAAAAACGGTTCCCGTCTACCAGAATAAAATCAGGAACAATGATTAGCTTGTCCAGGGCCCGGTGCATAGCAGTTATTGATGCTCTCAGAATGTTCCATTGATCTATCTCAAGAGGAGAGCAACAAGCCACACCCCAGCTGACGGCTGTTTCCAGGATGTGATCCCTTGCTTCCAGACGTTGTTTTGGACTCATCAGCTTAGAATCCTGCAATAAAGGATCATTGAACCCCGGAGGAAGAATTACTGCTGCGGCATAAACCGGTCCCGCCAGGCATCCCCTGCCGGCCTCATCGCAGCCGGCCTCTTGTCTGTCCGCCTGAAAATGGGGAAGCAAAGGAAAATACATATATACAAAGGTAAAGGAAAAATTATTACCTTTGTCGCCCTGTATTATCCCGTAAAACAACAAATAAACATATTGACTTAATGAAAACTTATACTACAGAACAACTTCGCAACGTGGTACTGATGGGTAATACCAAATCCGGAAAGACCACCCTTGCCGAAGCCATGATGATGGAAGGCAAAGTGATTGACCGCCGTGGGACTGTTGAAGCCAAAAACACCGTATGCGACAATACGGAAATTGAACAATTGTATCAGAGATCCATTTATCCTACGCTTTTCTATACAGAATACGAGGATCATAAATTGAATTTCATAGATACTCCGGGCTCTGACGATTTCATAGGCGGTCTGATATCTGCTTTCAGGGTAGCTGATTCAGGTGTAATGCTTGTTAACGGACAACACGGAGTGGAAGTGGGAACGGAAATTTTCTCCCGTTATGCCGAAAAGCATAACAAACCCATTTTTCTTGCCGTCAGCCAGCTGGATCATGAAAAAGCCAACTGGGACGCCTGCCTGGACTCATTGCACGAAGCTTTTGGCAACAAAGTATGTCCCGTTCAGTTCCCCATAGAAGCAGGAGCCGGATTCAATTCCTTTGTTGATGTAGTAAAAATGAAAATGTATCGTTTTAACGATGCAAACGGAACTCGTGAAGAACTGGATATTCCGGCCGAATACAAAGACAAGGCCGAATCCATGCATTCTGAATTGGCGGAACGCGCTGCCGAAGCCGACGAGCCGTTGATGGAAAAATTCTTTGAGAATGGAGCCCTGACTCCGGATGAGATCATACAGGGTTTGATCATAGGATTCGGCAAATGCGAGATCATGCCGCTTGTAATTGTTTCCGGCAAAAAGGATATTGGAGTGAAACGTTTGATGGAGCTCATTACCCTTATCGCTCCCCATCCGGGATTGACAAGCAGCAAAACCGTATCCGGTGAAGAGGTTCCCTGTGACGTAAAAGGTGCCCCTTCCCTGTACATCTACAAAACAACACAGGAACAACACCTGGGCGACGTTGCATTTTTCCGTGTTATGTCAGGCAAGATCACCGAGTCTCAGGATCTGATCAATGCCAATAATGGCGGCAAGGAAAGGATCTCGGGTCTTTTTGTTGCAGCCGGTAAAAAACGTGACAAAGTCACTGAACTGGTAGCCGGGGATATGGGTTGTACAGTAAAACTGAAGAGTGCACGTTCCAATCACACACTCAATGGTAACGGAAAAGATTGGGAATTTGAACCCATCTCATTCCCTCCCGCCAAATTCCGCACAGCCATTAAAGCAAAATCGGAAAAGGATGACGAAAAACTGGGTGAAATTCTGAACAAAGCCTCTGCCGAAGATCCCACCATAGGAGTGGAATATTCCAAAGAACTCAAACAAGTTATTGTAAGCGGACAGGGTGAACACCACATCAATACCCTTAAATGGCACATTAACAATACCCATAAAATGGAAGTGGATCTGATTGCACCCAAGATCCCCTACCGTGAAACAATTACAAAAATGGCTGCGTCAAGCTACCGCCACAAAAAACAATCCGGAGGTGCCGGACAGTTTGGAGAAGTACATTTGCTTATTGAACCGTTTGTTGAGGGAGCTCCGGAAAACAACCGGTTTAAAGTTGAGGGGAAAGAATTGGTCCTCAATATAAAAGGAAGGGAAGATTACGATATGGACTGGGGCGGAAAACTCATCTATTACAACTGTATAGTGGGCGGCTCCATTGATGGTCGTTTTATGCCTGCCATTCTGAAAGGGATCATGGAAAAAATGGAAGAAGGTCCGCTGACCGGTTCTTATGCCCGTGACATCAAATGTTTTGTATACGATGGGAAAATGCACCCGGTAGACTCCAACGAGATCTCCTTCAAACTGGCCGGAAGGAACGCCTTTAAAGACGCCTTCAAAAAAGCCGGACCCAAAATCATGGAACCTGTCTACATGGTGGAAGTCCTTGTCCCTTCGGACTGCATGGGCGATGTTATGAGCGACTTACAAAACCGCCGTGCCCTGATCGAAGGCATGAGCAGTGAAAAAGGCTTCCAGATCCTGAAAGCCAGGGTTCCCCTTGCCGAGTTGAATAAATATTCCACCACGCTCAGCTCCCTGACTTCCGGTCGTGCCAGCTTTACCATGAATTTCCTGGAATATGCCCAGGTGCCTTCTGATGTTCAGGACAAACTCCTGAAAGAATACGAAGAGGAAGAAAAAGACGAATAAACAATTTTCCGCAACAAATGATAAAAGCGGAACATATCACCAAATCTTTCGGCAGTGTGCAAGTTCTCAAGGGTGTTTCCCTGGAAGTTGCACCTGCCGAAGTGGTTTGTATTACAGGCGCCAGCGGAGCGGGTAAAACTACTTTCCTGCAGGTTCTGGGGACGTTGACACGTCCCGATTCAGGACAAGTATGGATTGGAGACACGCCCGTTTGCGAATTGAGAAAAGACAAACTGGCCGATTTTCGCAACAAACACATTGGATTTGTTTTTCAATTCCACCACCTGTTACCCGAATTCACCGCCCTGGAAAACGTATGTATTCCGGGTTTTATAGCCGGGGATCCTGTAAGAGGGGTGCGCAAAAGAGCTGCTGAACTGTTGGAATTCCTGGGCCTGGAACACCGCAGGGAACATAAACCCGCAGAATTGAGCGGAGGTGAACAGCAACGCGTAGCTGTAGCACGCGCATTGGTCAACCACCCCAAAGTGATCCTGGCCGACGAGCCTTCGGGGAATCTGGATTCCCATAACAAGGAAGAACTTCATAAATTATTTTTCCGGTTGCGCGACACCTATGGTCAAACCATAATTATGGTAACTCACGATCAGTCATTGGCCGGCATGAGTGACCGCAGCCTGACCATGCGTGACGGACTTTTTTTACCGTAGCGTGGAACCTTTCCGTTTTAAACAGTTTTCCGTTCATCACGAACGTTCTTCTATGCACGTCAATACCGACAGTGTCATGCTGGGCGCGTGGGCAAAGAAGAATGTGAGGGAGCCTTCCCGGATACTGGATATTGGTACCGGATGCGGCATACTGGCCTTGATGATGGCACAGCGTTTTCGGGAAGCTGTCATTGATGCTGTTGATATAGATGACGAATCGGTCGCAGAAGCCGCAGAAAATGCAACCCGTTCAACCTGGGCCGGCAGAATAAACGTTTCCCGGTGTGATTTTAGCACTTTTATACCATCTGCCCCATATGATCTGATAATTAGCAATCCCCCGTATTTTTCCCAATCTATGTTGCCTGAAAACAAGCGCCGTGCCCTGGCTCGTCACAGCCACCCGGACAGCCTGTCTTTGAAAATGTTGGTAAAAGGCGTTTCCGGTATCCTTTCTCCACAGGGTGTATTTGCTGTAATACTGCCGGAAGACGGCGCAACTCTGCTTCTGAAAGAAGCTCTTTCTTTGGGAAGACCTATGTTTCCGCACAGAATAACACGTGTATTTACACGGCCCGGCAAACCGGTCGTTAGAGTTTTGTTACAAACAGGATATAAGGAAATCCTCCCGGTCCGGGAGGATTTGATAATTTACGAAAGCAACGGAAACCAATTCAGTGTGCAATACGTGCAACTGGTAAAGGATTTTTATTTGTGGGCGTAAAGAACGCTTACCTGTTTTTTTGCTCCAGCTTATTGTCTATGTAGTCCCGGAACAGTTTGTTGCTAAAACGTTCTTCAGCCAAGTAAAGACGAGCCACCTGTTCGGCGGTCAACACCTTCAGGAACTTCTGATGGTATTCACTGCGTAAACGGGTTTCTTTTTCAAAAGTCAGGATATACGATTCCAGCAATTTGTCAATGGGCGGAGGAGGTCCTTTTGGGTGTTCTTCCAGGAAAACAGGTTGAGCGGGTGCACGATGGTCTCCGGTCTTGCTGCGGCCCTGCGATACGCCGGCAGGTTCGGTGCCTTTACCGGAATTATTGTAATTGAATGGTTCCAGCAAACGGTACATTTCTGCTTTTGACCGGCCACGCTCGTGTCCTACCTCCATTACTTTTTGTTCCAATTCGTTGTAAAGCGGCCAGAATTTTTCGGCATCTCCTGCCGTAAGACCTACTTCCTGTGTAATAAAAGCGACCTTCTGGGCCCTGATGGCTTCCCTTTCGGCCCTGCGTTCCTGGTCGGTTTTATGAGGACGCGCATCCTGGGCCATAGTCCACAATGGCAGAAAGCTCAACAAAATAACTAGTAAACAACGGTTCATGGCAAATGATTTATTCATTCTCTGTGTTTAATGCTAAATTAACCGGATCAAAACCCGGGTAATCCATATAATCGATCAGGTCTTCAATGTCCGGATCGATAATGGTAGTCGTCTGGTTTTCTTCATAAAGATCATCCAGGATCAGATTGGACACCTTTCTGTGATCCAGACCAAGGTTGGACCACTCACTTAAAACGGAAAGTTCTTCGGTTTGCATTTGTTGTGTTTCGTTCCTGCCGGTTATCAACAGGAGTAAATAGCCAATACCAAAGAGCAGTATAAAAGCAGCGGCAAGTTGCAGTTGGGGACGGAGCAAACGAATGAAACGCCGGCCCTTTCCGTTTCCGGACAGTTCCCGATCCGGCAACGCCCCCTGATCCGACCATGCCCCCTGATCCGACCATGCCCCCTGATCCGGCAACGTCCCCTGATCCGGCAATTCACCGCTAGCCCAACGGGCTTCCACCTGTTGGAAATAACCGGCGGGAACCTTAAACGGGTTCTCTTTCAGATGAGGATCATATAACGTTTTTTCGCTCATATTATATGTGTTAGATGTTGCCCGGTTCAAAAGGTTTAAAGTAGCAGTTCTTTAAGCATTTCCTGTATTTTGGAAGCGGCATGATGGTAAGAGGCTTTCAAAGCACCTTGTGAAGTCCCCAGAATACGGGACATGTCTTCGTATTTGATCTCGTCAAAGTACCTCATGTTAAATACCAGGCGTTGTTTGGGAGGCAGACTCAGGATGGCTTTCTGCAAAGCTTTTTGCATATCGTCCCCGTTGAAAAGCTGAGGGTCTGCATCCAACCGGTCTTCCATCGGAATCTGTTGAAGGGATTTGCTTTTTTTCAGGAAAGTCAGGACTTCGTTGGTAGCAATGCGGTACAACCATGTATACAATTGCGATTGCCAACGGAAAGACGGCAATCCGGTCCATGCTTTTAACAAGGTGTTTTGCAGGATGTCATCCGCATCATCATGAAGGAGAACCATTTTACGGATATGCCAATACAACCGCTGACTGTACAAATGTACAATCTCGCTGAAAGCGCGTTCGTATTGTCCGCTTTCACACCATGACTGTAAATCTTTATCTGAGTCTGAGTTCACTTGCTTTTGCTACAATACCGGCGGCATTGAGCCCGTAAAGGTCCATCAGTTCACGGGGTGTTCCGCTTTGTCCGAACCCTTCTTCCATGGCGACCATGCGCATGGGTACGGGATTGTGACGAGCCAGCAGGCCGGCCACGGCTTCTCCCAGACCTCCTGTAACCAGGTGCTCTTCCGCTGTGACAACGGCACCTGTTTTCCTGGCGGATTCAATAATTGCCTTTTCATCCAGGGGGCTGATGGTGTGGATGTTTATCAACTCGGCCCGGATTCCTTTTTGGGCCAGGATTTTCAGGGCTTCAAGGGCTTCCCATACAAGATGACCGGTAGCCAGGATGGTCAAATCTTCACCGGGTTGGATCATCCAGGCTTTTCCAATTTCAAAAGGTCCGTCAACGGGCGTGAAATTGGGTACGGAGGGTCTACCAAAACGCAGGTACAGGGGGCCTTCCCAGCGGGCTGCAGCCAGGGTGGCCAACCGCGTCTGGTTGTAGTCGCATGGATTGACAACGGCCATATGGGGGAGCGCCCGGGCAAGGGCTATGTCTTCCATGGTCTGGTGGGTGGCTCCGTCTTCTCCCAGGGTGATACCTGCGTGGGAGGCGGCAATTTTAACGTTGGCCTGCGAATAACAGACGGACTGCCGCAACTGATCGTATACGCGGCCGGTGGCAAACTCGGCAAATGTTCCCGCAAAGGGGATTCTTCCCGTGACGGCCAGGCCGGCCGCTACGCCCATCATGTTGGCCTCGGCGATCCCGGTTTGAAAAAAGCGGTCCGGGAAAGACTCGGCAAATTTTTCCATTTTCAGGGAACCGATCAGATCGGCGCACAAAGCAACCACGTTCGGGTTGATTGTTCCCAGTTCATACAGACCGGCACCAAAGCCGGAGCGGGTATCTTTATTTCCAGTATTTGTCATAGTCATTCAGTGCGTTAAAAATCTCCCAGAGTTTCCTTTAATTGAGCCAGTGCCAGGGCTTCCTGCTCGGCCGAAGGGGCTTTCCCGTGCCATTTATGTGATCCGGTCATAAAATCCACGCCCTGTCCCATATTGGTGTGCATCAGGATCATAACCGGTTTGTCGCCGGCCTCTGCTGCCATTCGGTAGGCTTTGCGGATATCATCCGGGTTGTGGCCGTCACATTCCAAAACGCGCCATCCAAAGGCGGTCCATTTGGCATTCAAATCTCCAACACCGCCGATCTCGTCCACAGGACCGTCAATTTGTTGCCCGTTCCAGTCGGTTATGGCTGTCAGGTTGGATATCTTGTGGTGGGCAGCAAACATAGCAGCTTCCCATACCTGGCCTTCTTCGCTCTCGCCGTCTCCCATCAAAACATATACCCGGTGGGGATCACCGGCCAGACGTTTACTTAAAGCGGCACCGCATGCAATGGAAAGTCCCTGTCCCAGGGATCCGCTGGCTACGTGAACTCCGGGCAATCCGTTTTCCACGCTGGGATGGCCCTGCAATCTTGAGCCGAGTTGACGGAATGAGGCCAATTCTTTGACCGGAAAATAACCCATACGGGCCAGAAGGCTGTAATACAACGGCGAAATGTGCCCGATGGAAAGGAAGAACATATCCGTGTTTTGGCCGTCGCGACGCCATTGAGCCGGATCCTGGTCCAGAAACTCGGCAAACAAAACGGTAAGAAAATCGGTACTCCCCAGGGAACCTCCCGGGTGACCGCTTTTGGCCGCGGTGACCATACGAACGATATCCCGGCGAATCTGAGATGTAAGGTCCGGGATGGAATGGGGTGTTTTTGGATTCATGCTGTCTCTGCTTTGATTTCCTGCAAAGATAAAAATAATAATTACCTTTGCGCCACTTATGAAGAACATCAGAAATTTCTGCATAATTGCCCATATAGATCACGGGAAAAGCACACTGGCGGACCGTCTTCTGGAGCTTACCCATACCGTGGAGCAAAGGGATATGGAAGCCCAGGTTCTGGACAATATGGATCTGGAACGGGAGAAGGGAATTACCATAAAATCCCACGCGATCCAGCTGGACTATGTCTCCGGGGGTGAGAACTATGTGTTGAACCTGTTGGACACCCCGGGACACGTGGATTTTTCTTACGAAGTATCCCGGGCTATAGCTTCTTGTGAAGGGGCCTTACTGGTGGTGGATGCCACACAGGGTGTGCAGGCGCAGACCATTTCCAATTTATACCTGGCCATTTCCCATAACCTGGAGATCATCCCGGTCATTAATAAAATTGACATGGATTCGGCCATGGTCGAAACGGTACGGGATCAGGTGGTGGAACTGCTGGGATGCCGGCCGGAAGAAGTGCTGTGTACCAGCGCAAGGACAGGGGAAGGTGTTCCGGAGGTGCTGGAAGCCATTGTCGAGCGAATTCCTGCACCGGTAGGGGATCCCCAGGCGCCGTTACAGGCACTGATCTTTGACTCGGTCTTTAATCCTTTTCGGGGGATCATTGCCTATTTCCGGGTGATGAACGGTTCTGTGGCGCAAGGAGAAAAAGTAAAATTTTTCAATACCGGGAAAGTGTACGAAGCGGATGAAGTAGGAATCCTGAAAATGAAAATGATACCGCGTAAAGAGATCAAAACAGGGGATGTGGGTTATATCATATCGGGAATAAAAACTGTGTCCGAAGTTAAAGTGGGGGATACCCTTACTCAGGTAGCCCGGCCTTGTAAACAGGCCATCGCGGGATTTGAAGAAGTAAAACCCATGGTATTTGCCGGTTTGTATCCCGTGGATACAGACGGTTACGAAGACCTGCGCACTGCATTGGAAAAGTTGCAACTCAACGATGCTTCTTTGACGTTTGAACCGGAATCTTCGCTTGCCCTTGGATTTGGTTTTCGTTGCGGATTCCTGGGATTGTTGCACATGGAAATAGTACAGGAAAGGTTGTTCCGGGAGTTTGATTGTGATGTGGTCACTACCGTTCCCAACGTTTCCTATATAGTATACACAACCAAAGGAGAGAAAATTGATGTACACAACCCGTCGGGTCTGCCTCCATCCACATTGATAGACTCCATTGAAGAACCTTATATTCGTGCTCAGGTGATCTCCAAAGCTGAATATTTCGGAGTCATCATGAAATTGTGTCTTGACAAAAGAGGCGTGTTGAGCAATCAGCATTACCTGACCTCGGACCGGGTAGAATTGACTTTTAAAATGCCGCTCTCAGAGATCGTCTTTGATTTCTACGACAAACTAAAAAGCGTCTCCCGCGGGTATGCTTCATTTGACTACCACATCACCGGGTATGAAAAAGCCGATCTGGTAAAACTGGACATTCTGCTGAACAGCGAACCCGTAGACGCTCTTTCCAGCCTGATCCATCGCGGACACTCCTATACCTTTGGCCGGAAAATGTGTGAGAAACTCAAAGAACTCATACCGCGCCAGCAATTTGATATAGCCATCCAGGCCGCTATTGGCGCCAAAATCATCGCCCGCGAAACCGTCAAAGCCGTACGCAAAGACGTCACCGCCAAATGTTACGGGGGAGACATCACCCGCAAACGCAAACTCCTGGAAAAACAGAAAAAAGGCAAACGCCGCATGCGCCAAATCGGAAATGTGGAAGTTCCCCAATCCGCCTTTATGGCGGTCCTGAAGCTGGACTGATTTCAAATGGACTGATTTCAAATGGACTGACTGATTTCAAATGGAGTTTGACTGCGCCACAGACCCACATTTGTGCGCCAAAGACTGATTTCAAATGGAGTTTGACTGCGCCACAGACCCACATTTGTGCGCCAAAGACTGATTTCAAATGGAGTTTGACTGCGCCACAGACCCACATTTGTGCGCCACAAATGAAGGTGCGCCAAAGACTGATTTCAAATGGAGTTTGACTGCGCCACAGACCCACATTTGTGCGCCAAAGATTCCATATTAGTTGCAGGTGTACAGATCTTTGATGGCCGCTTTCACTTTTTTGTTTATCCTGTTAAGATAGGGTGATGCCAAAAGTATAAGAACGGAGGTGCCAAAGCTCATCCCTACGCAAAATCCCTTAAAAAACTCAACAACAGGAACGGATTCCAGATGTTCCAGGCTGAAGATGGCAACAAGACATAGGGCTATGACCACAACAAAAGCATGTCTGAGTTTGTTGAAAAAGTCTTGGATCTTGAGCATGTGTGTGAGATTATATAAAGGCCTGTTTGCCGGGTCAAACCGGCAATCGTCCGTTTTGCAGCGGAGATACACCCAGTTGATGCATTCACCAACGACCTCTATCCCGGTTTCCCGCAAAAAATCAAGATAGGATCTGCTTTCCGGAGAATGCATATCTTTCTCCAGTAACTCCAGCCGGTATGTGTATTCTCCCGGTGTTCCTTTTTCAAACACATATTTTCTGAATCCGGTCCGGATGAGCATCCATCCGTCTTCAGCCATCTGGTTGATCCAGTTCTCTTCTTTTTCATATTCCCATAAAAAGAAGATCTTTCTAACATTTTTTGTCTTCATTCCTATAAATTAACATTAATGATCTTTTCACCATTTTCCACAAGTTCACGTAACCGGGCAAGTTCCTTACTTACGGCCATTCTGCCGGTTTCTGTTATTTCATATTCTTTGCGGCGACTGTCTTCTGCCGCCGGCAGGGCTTTTATCCAACCTTTTTCCAGCATGGAAGAAATGGCCCCATAGAGAGTCCCGGCCGACAGGACAAGTCTACCGTCGGTCAGTCTTTTGGTCTCCTGCATGATCCCATATCCGTGAAGCGGCGTATGCAAAGCCAGCAAAGTGTAAAAGACAGCTTCTGTCAATACAATGTTGTCTTCAGTATTTGTCATATCATTCTTATTTTATTCCGGGTGCTTATTTTATTCCGGGTGCCGTTATATCGGAAGCCGTTACAAAGGTAGGCGATATATTTTAATATGCAAAAAAAGTTACAAGTAGACCCTTCAACGCTACAGGGGAGAAAGTTTCAGGAAGAAATCTCAGGTGGAAACTTTCGCACCATTCTCAGCGGGCTGACAGCAATACGCGTAACAAGTGGAATTAACTACAGATAGAAAACCTGCCCTTTTTGAGGATGAACCGGGGTTTTTTGCCGATCCATCCTCATTTAGGCCGGTTTTTGAGGATGAACCGAGGTTTTTTGCCGATCCATCCTCATGGAAGCCCCTTTTTGAGGATGAACCGAGTTTTTTTGCCGATCCATCCTCATAGAAGCCCCTTTTTGAGGATGAACCGAGTTTTTTTGCCGATCCATCCTCATAGAAGCCCCTTTTTGAGGATGAACCGAGGTTTTTTGCCGATCCATCCTCATGGAAGCCCCTTTTTGAGGATGAACCAGGGTTTTTTGCCGATCCATCCTGCCAAGCTGTCTCAAATAAATTTGGTGCAGCGAAGCTGCGCCTTATCAATGCGCAAAATGCATTTTGCGCACCACATTGAAGGCCCCTGGCCTGTTGTATGAAAAGTAGTGCTCCAAGATACATGATCGCAATAAGTTGTGATGTCTTGAGCTGCTCCATTTTCAGGTCGCTGTTACCAAACGATAAGGGGCCTGGGCAAGAAGATCCGCAGCAAGAAGTTGTTATGAAAAAAAAAGGATGACTACTGCGGCCATCCTTTTCTCTGTAAGGTGAGAGGTTAAAAAGGTTTAACGGTATTTAGCAAATTCTATATCTTTGGCAGCCTTTTCAGCAAAAGCTGGAATTTTGTTGATTTCTGCCATCAGTTCGTTGACTTTTGAGGTCTGTCCTTTGCGGGCAGCAATAACTGCTTTAACATATTTGGTCTTCATGCAGGTGCATTCGGACATAGCTTCTTCTGCTTTGTTCAGATTGCCGTTGAGCAATTGAGCCAGGGCGGCGTTCATGTGTTTTTGGCCATCCAGCTTGGCAAGGGCTTCTTTGTATTTCCCATTCAGGATATCAATGGCGCCCTGGTTGCATTTGGCTGTTTTACAACCTGATTTTTCAAACAGATCATAAGCTTTGTCAAAGTTTCCTTTGCGCATTTCTATAACACCCAGGTTATTGGCTACGATGGGATTGGATGCGTCGCATTGGGCAAGAGCGGCAGCGGCTTCATTAACCTTGTTTGCATTAAGGTAAGCAACAGCCAGGTTGTTACGGCCTCTTGCGGAATTGCATTTATCAACGGCTTTTTTGTACAAAGCGATCTTGGTATCGTTGTCGTTGGTAAGGGTAGCGGCATACAACAATGCCTCTTCGTTCATGGCGTCCATATTGTTGGCAGTCATGTCTTTCAATTCTTCATCTGAATAGTTGATGAATTCTACATTGGCAACCAGACGAGCACGGCGGAGTTCGGGCAACACTTTTTCTTCCAGTGTTTTATATACGGCAGACATGTTGCGGATTTCACGTTCGCGGATCACGGGGTCTGAATACATGGAAAGAACACGCAGAATCAATTCTTTGTCACCCAGATCGGTTTTGCTTACCAACTCCTGGAATCCTTCCCAGTCTTCTCCCCGGGTCTTCAGGTTAAGAGGACCTTCGGTCGGCAACTTGCTGGTAATCTTACCAAAAGCTTTTTCAGCACTTTTCATACGGTTTTCAGAAAGTTTCTCATTGAAATCTACAGGTCCTTCAGGAGAAGCGTAAGCAATAATGTCGGTACCTTTAATGCTCCTTCTTTCATCGGCCGGAAGGTTTTTCAGGAATTCCTGGAAGCCTTTAATATCTTCTTTGGTAAGTTCACGGGCACGAACCTGTGCTGAATTCTTGGCATACATAATGTTGGCTTCTTCAGCCTCTTTGATTATCTTCTGATAATTGTCAGGCATAAAGGCGGGTTCTCCGTGGAGTTCTACCCATTTGTATGTAATGTTGGCCCCGTCGGCAATTTTATAGGCCACCGGCATTTCCCAGACATTATCTTTATACAGCACGGCGCCCCTGAGTTCCAGGTAGGATTTTTCCATTCCCTTTACATAGTCAAACTGGATCTTGTGCTGGATCTCGTCACCCGCAACGGGGATCACGTTGTAATTGTCCAGAACTTTTTCTCCCTGGAGCCTGAGTGCGGGAGCAGCTGCTTCTCCCCCTTCATAAACCAATACGGGAGTAACTTCCAGCATGGCTTTTGGATGGAAATATCCTTCGGGGAATTTCAATGTGTAACTGACATCGATTTTATCGGCTATCACCTCAAGTATTTCAGGATTGCATGATTTTTCCACGTCATCGGCGTACTTAACCATGTCCTTGGGGTTGTTACAAGCCATAAGCATTACACCAAAAGCGGCAATGCCCAGAAAGCGCAATAAAGATTTTTTCATAATTAGAATTTTATTATTGGTATTATACGTACAATATCTCTTTCCAGTATATGGATTAGCTTACAAATATAGTACAAAATTTATATCTTTGCAAAGATGGATGTTACAGCAATTAAACAGCGTTTTGAAATAATAGGGACAAGCCCTTTGCTCGACCGGGCGCTTGATATAGCCGCCCAGGTAGCCGCCACGGACCTGTCTGTTCTGGTTACCGGAGAGACCGGAGTGGGAAAGGAATTTATACCCAAGATCATACATGTTAACAGTGCCCGCAAACACGGCAACTATTTTGCCGTAAACTGCGGAGCCATTCCGGAAGGGACCATTGATTCCGAATTGTTCGGACATCGCAAAGGATCCTTTACCGGAGCCCATGAAGACCGTATGGGGTACTTCGAGGTTGCTGACGGAGGCACGCTTTTTCTTGACGAGGTTGCCGAGTTGCCCCTCTCCACCCAGGTGCGTCTGTTGCGTGCTTTGGAGACCGGGGAATTCATAAGGGTGGGATCGTCCCAGGTCCAGAAAACCGATGTGCGCGTGATCGCTGCCACGAACATCAACCTGCCCCACGCGATCAAAGCCGGCAAATTCAGGGAAGATCTGTATTACCGCCTGAACACCGTTCCCATCATGGTCCCTGCGTTGAGGGAACGTCCGGGGGACATCCACCTGCTGTTTCGCAAATTCGCCGCCGATTTTGCCGAGAAGTACAAAATGCCGGTTATTCGCCTGACCGACGAAGCCCGTAACCTGCTGGAGCATTACCGCTGGCCCGGCAACGTCCGCCAATTGAAAAACGTGGCCGAGCAATTGAGTGTTTTGGAACAGAAACGACTGGTTAGTGCCGATTCGTTGCAGCATTACCTTCCGCAGGACAGCCCGCTACATCTGCCTGTGGTATACAATTCGGAAAAAACCGGCTCCGATGACTTCCTTTCCGAGAGGGATATATTATACAAGATTTTATTCCAGTTAAGGGCAGAGATGGACGAAATGAAACAAAAACTGGCCGCACTGGAAGAAAACGGGCCGCTCCCGATCCCGGGACCTGGAAAAATGCTGCCGCATACAGTACACAAATCACTGGAAGAAGAAGAGGAAGAAGAAGTCACCGAAGGGGAGATCCTTCCCCTGGAAGTTGTTGAGGAAAGCCCGGACCTCTCCCTGGACTCTCTCGAAAAAAACTTGATAGTCAAGGTTCTACGAAAAAATAAAGGGCACCGAAAATCTACAGCCAAAGAACTGGGAATTGCAGAACGGACCTTATACCGTAAGATTAAAGAATACGGAATAGAATAAATGAAGAAGATCCTCATTTTTGGAAGACATACAGCCTTATTGGCCTTTTCCCTGCTGCTGACACAATGCTGGTGGTACTCTTTTTCAGGGACCTCAATTCATCCCGATGCACAAACCATCAGCGTATCTTATATTGAAAACAGGGCAGAGCGTATCAACCCGGCTTTAAGCAACCTGCTGACCGAAGCCCTGATGGATAAATACACCAAACTTACTCCGCTGTCGGTAATGACAAGCGACGGAGACTACGCTGTTTCCGGAGAGATCACAGGCTATACTATAGCCCCTATGGCGGTGACTTCAGATGAAGTCGCCTCCATGACCCGCCTAACGGTCACAGTCAGGATCGTCTTTGAGAACAAACTCGATCCGAATGAAAATTTTGACAAAAGCTTTTCCGGATACGAAGATTTTGATTCAACCATTGCATTCGATGCGGCAGAAGGAGCTCTTGTGGATACCATAATAGAAAAGATCGTGGAAGACATTTTTAATGCAACCGTAGCCAATTGGTAAATAAAGACAAATGACAGACAAGACAACCTTTTATGAAAAATATCTGAAAGCAACCCCGCAGGAGCTGGCTTCACACGGCTATATCCTGCAGGACATGGTAAGAAAGTATCCCTGGTTTTCACTGGGGCATATGCTGTTGTTCAAATCCCTTTGCGGATTGGGAGGAGAAGCCTGCCTGTCCGAGTCGGAAAAAACCGCCGCCTACGTTTACTCCAGGAGCAAACCCTATTTCATATTCCAGGAAAGTCTTAAGAACAAGGAAGTCATTGCCGAGGAAGATTTTTTCATCCTGGATGAAACCCTGGAGATAGAAAAAGAAGAAACACCTGCCGCTGATCCGGAGCCAAAAGCAAAAAGCAGGAAACCCGAGTTTATACTGGAACAATCGCAGGAACGTACTTTTTATCCGGGAGCCGACTATTTTGGCAAAACAGATCTGGCCACACTGGAACTGGATGTAACCGTGCCCGTTGACAGGTTCATTAGCGAAAACCCGCGGTTTACAGAGGTTCTGAAGCGTTCAGGGGAGAACATTGACACGCTGCAGCAAGACACGTCCCCTGTGCTGGAAGACGACGAATGCGTAACCGAAACGCTTGCAAGGATCTATGCTCAGCAGGGTTACCATAAACTGGCTGTAGCCTGTTACGGCAAACTTATTTTGCTATATCCGGAAAAAAGCACTTACTTTGCGTCCCTTGTTCAAGAAATTAAGCAAAAAACAAACAATTAAAATATGTATACAGCAACTGCCATTCTCATAGTTATCGCCAGTATACTGCTGACTCTCGTCGTATTGGTACAGAACTCCAAAGGAGGAGGGCTGGCAGCCAATTTTGCAACAGGTAACACCACTTTTGGCGTACGTCAAACCGCCGATTTCCTGGAAAAAGCTACCTGGACACTGGCCATTGCCATTTTGGTACTCTGTCTGTTGGGAACTACATTTATATCTACCGGAAGGAGCAAGAAAAACTCGGACCTGGAACAGCGTCTGGAAGAAACCCAGCAACCCGCCGGACTTCCCCAGTTCCCCACGGGAACCGAAGATGCACAGCCGCTGCTCCCCACAGAATAAAATAATATGTATTCTTCTTTTCAAAAACATCTCCTGAAAGAATTGACGGAGATCCGTGAAGCCGGATTGTATAAGGAAGAAAGGATCATTACATCACCCCAGGGATCTTCCATATCCGTTAAAGAAAGCAACGTACTCAATTTTTGTGCGAACAATTACCTGGGTCTGTCCAATCATCCCCAGTTGATCAAAGCTGCTGCGGAGGCACTTAAGAACCGCGGATACGGCATGTCCAGTGTCCGTTTTATATGTGGCACGCAGGATCTGCACAAGGAACTGGAAAACACTGTTTCCCGCTTTTTCGGAACCGAAGACACCATTCTTTACGCATCCTGTTTCGATGCCAACGGAGGTTTATTTGAACCACTGCTGGGAGAAGAAGATGCCATTATCTCGGATGCACTCAATCATGCTTCCATTATTGACGGGGTCCGTTTATGCAAGGCAAAACGTTACCGTTATGCCAATGCCAACATGGAAGAACTGGAAACGTGTCTGAAAGAAGCTCAGCAACAAAGGTTCCGGCTGATCATCACCGACGGGGTGTTTTCAATGGACGGGAACGTTGCTCCTGTTGACAAGATCTGTGAACTGGCCCGAAAATACGACGCTATGGTTGTGGTGGATGAATCTCATTCGGCCGGCGTAGTAGGGCATACGGGACGCGGAACCACCGAATTGTACAACCTTATAGGAAAAGTTGAAGTGCTGACAGGCACCCTGGGCAAAGCTTTCGGGGGAGCCATAGGCGGATTTACAACCGGTAAGCGGGAGATCATAGAATTGCTCCGGCAACGCTCTCGGCCTTACCTTTTCTCCAACTCCATACCTCCCATGGTGGCAGCAGCCGGCATAGCCGCTTTCAATTTGTTGGACAAGAATAACGACCTGCAGGATAAGTTGCATTCCAATACGGCTTATTTTGTCAAAAAAATGCAGGAAGCCGGGTTTGATATCAAACCCACGCAAAGTGCCATATGTGCCGTAATGCTATACGATGCCCGCCTGGCACAGGAATTTGCCGCGGCATTGCAAGTGGAAGGCATTTATGTGACCGGATTTTCTTTTCCGGTGGTACCAAAAGGAGAGGCCCGTATCCGCGTTCAGATATCTGCGGCACACGAGCCCCGTCAACTGGATGACTGCATTCAGGCCTTTTGCAAGGTCGGCAAAAAAATGCAGGTCATTCGGAACTGAAAATATTCACTTTCCTGGAACGCGATACACCAAACTCGTGGTATACGGGTTTGCGTACAATGACTACCTGGTCGGAAGGCAGGTATAGCCGCAAAGACCCGGTGTTGCCCTTCCAGGGCTCTTCCCTGTTCACTTCTACGGCGTTCAGCGTTAACACGTTGCCATCCAATTGGAATTCCGGCTTCATGGCTTCTGCCTCCAACTCGGCCCGGTGCTCGGAACGTCCGAAAGAATTGGATTTAATTAAAAGAGAGGGCGTTTCTGCGTTGGACTGCCTTACCAGGGTCAGGGGAGGGAAAAACACCAGGTTCAAATCTTCCCTTTTTCCTTCCAGCCACCCCAGGTTGTAATGGGAGTTGTTGGCTTCCAGCCAGTAACGTTCAAAAAGAAAATCGCCGTCAGATTCAAATTCAACGTACAATGTGTCTGAAGTCAGTTCCAGGGGAACGGTTTCCCGGTAATCGGCATTGTGCCTGAAATTCGTGAAGTTTACAGAACAAAGGACAATTAACCCGATTACCGACACCAGCCAGGTAAAAAACAGCGTTGGCCCAATCCATCTTTGACCTTTTATGTTGAAGACCAAAACCGACCCCAGGTGGATGAATCCAATTACAGGAATCAAAATGACCAGGGTCAGGAACACTTTAAACAGCACAGGATTCACTGTAAGAGAGACCAGATCCGGGAGGGCCGTCGGGATCACGTTCAGGAAAAATCCTGTAGCCGTAAAAGCCACTATCAGGCTAATCAAAACGGCCGTACTGGTTATCAGGAAAAACAAACCCACAATTACGGCAAAAACGCGTCCCAAAACATACCAACCCCGGTTGCTTTCATTATACCCGCTATGGGTGTCATGTGTGTAACGCGGAGCAGGGGCAGGAGCCGAATGCTGTACGCCCCGGGCAGAAAGCGGTGCACCCCTCATGGCGTATTTTTCTTCTACGGAACGGGCAGGCGGGATCACAATCCAGAGTATTACATATATAACGACAAATACCCAGGGGAAGTTAAAAAACAAAGGTCCCCAATGATGAATATTCGAAAATACATGTATTCCCGAAGGGATGAAGAATAAAACGGCAAAAAGGACCCTGATCAGAACCACTTCAATGTTGAAATAAGCAGCCAGGCCGGAGCAAACACCACCTATAACCTTGTGATCCACATCCCGGTACAACCGTTTGGCAGGTTTTGGCGGAAGGCTGCCTGCAAATGTGCCGGCCGAAGGGTCACCGCCTTCTTCTTCAATAACTTCCGGCGGGCCCATGATGTCAAGGACCGCATCCACATCGGCTTTGGAGACAACGCGTGCCCCCATTTCGGTACGTTCTCCCAATAACTCGGCAATGCGTTCCTCAATGCCGTCTACGATCTCCGCCCCCCCCTCTTTGCCGGAATAGTACCGGCGCAGATGATCCAGGTATACTTTCAGGACGTTGTATGCATCTTCTGCCAGCGTAAAGGGCATTTTGTTAATGCTTACTTTAATAACTTTTTTCATTTTCTCAGGATGTCAAGAGTTTCCACAATTTCTTTCCAGGCCTTGTCCATTTCCTGCAATACCTCACGGCCTTTATCGGTAAGAGTATAATACTTGCGGGGAGGTCCCTGTGTGGATTCTTCCCAGCGGTATGCTAAAAGTCCCTGGTTTTTCTGGCGGGTAAGCAGGGGGTATAGTGTGCCTTCCACTACAATAATCCGGGCGTCTTTCAGTTTGTTGATCAATTCAGAGGCGTACGCATCGTTTTTATCCAAAACGCTTAGAATGCAATATTCCAGCACTCCCCGGCGCATCTGCGACTTAATGTTTTCAATATTATTTTCAGTCATAACAGCAATCTTTAAATTCATACACAAGGACTAACGACGGCTGCTGTAGCGGCGCAGGTTTTCTGCCGTAACCGGGAGTCCTCTCATTTCCAACTTTTCAGAAGCCGTTCGTGCCATGGGGACGGCTATCCATAATATAATATATATCCAGAACCCCACGCTTCCCAGGAACAAGGTCGCTACGGCCAGGACGCGGGTTAACACCGGGTCACAATTGAAATAAGCGGCCAGACCACTGCAAACACCACCGACCATGGTGTCGTCCGGATCTCGGAACAGGCGCTTGCGCGGTTTCTCACCGGTCCCGTCATACCGTTCGTACCTGGTATGATCTGATCGCCGGCGTGACTTCCCGGCACTTTCTCCGGCTTCCTCCCCGGTAGCAGATTCATTGGGATAGCCCAGTTGCGAGATCACGCGTTCAACAACGTCCAGCGTAACCACTTCGCTTTTTCCTTTGGTGTATTCGTAAAAAAGTTCGGCGATTCGCTGTTCCACGTCTTCCATGACTTCGGGCGCCTCGGGGCTTTCCATTTCGCTGCGGAAACGCTCCAGATACAAGTCAAGTTTCTGATATGCATCTTCTTCAATGACAAAGCTGCTTCCGCCAATGCCAACATTCATTACTTTTTTCATAGTTTTTTCTTCAGTATATGTGTTTCATTAGAATTTTACGCCACAAAGATATATAAAAAATTTGATACCTTGTATCGCAAGGTACTAAAATAATCAAAAAAATAATCAAAAAATACAGATTCAATTATCTTTGTATATAATATGGAAAGCATAAAAGAAATTTTCAAGATCGGTAACGGCCCCTCCAGTTCACACACCATGGCCCCGCGCAGGGCTGCGCTTGAGTTTGCCCTCCGGAATCCCGGGGCGGCAGGATTTTCGGTCACTTTGTACGGGAGCCTGGCAGCTACAGGCAAAGGCCATTTTACCGACAAGGCACTTGAAGATGCTTTCTGTCCCAAACCGTTAGAGATCCAATGGGACCCTGCGACCGTATTAAAACAACATCCAAACGGCATTGAATTCAGAGCTCTTGATGAAAACAAAAACGTTTTGGACACCCGGCTTACTTTCAGTATTGGCGGGGGAGACCTTTCCGATACCGGGAAAAGATCCGACCGGAAAGTGATCTACCCGTTGAACAAAATGTCCGAGATCCTGCCTTATTGCCAAAAAAACGGGATCCATTTCTGGGAATACGTAAAAATGCACGAGGAACCGGACATATGGGATTACCTGGAACAGGTCTGGTTAACCATGAAAGAAGCCATTCACAGGGGTCTTGAAAACGAAGGTGTTTTACCCGGCCCTTTGCATCTGGCCCGCAGAGCTGCCTCTTTTTACATAAAAGCCCAGGGATACAAAGGGTCCATGCAACGGCGCGCCGTGGCTTTTTCCTACGCATTGGCCGTTGCGGAAGAAAACGCATCGGGATCGGTCATCGTTACAGCTCCCACATGCGGGAGTTGCGGGGTCATTCCGGCTGTCTTGTATTTGAATCAAACTTCCTATAATTTCCCGGATAAACGCATAATCCATGCCCTGGCAACTGCCGGTCTTATAGGAACGCTCATTAAAAGCAATGCCTCCATATCCGGAGCCGAGGTGGGATGCCAGGGAGAGATAGGCTCTGCCTGTTCCATGTCTGCGGCAGCTGCCGTACAGCTCTTCGGGGGCAGTATAGCACAGGCCGAGTATGCCGCCGCCATAGGCATGGAGCATTTCCTGGGATTGACCTGCGACCCGGTGTGCGGCCTGGTGCAGATCCCGTGTATAGAAAGAAACGCTTTCGGAGCCACCCGCGCCATTGATGCCAATATGTATGCGTTGCTCTCCGACGGAACGCACCGCATAGGATTTGATACGGTAATTGAAGCCATGAAACGTACGGGCCACGATTTGCCTTCACTCTATAAAGAAACATCAGAAGGCGGGCTGGCGGTTGTTTTGGAACAATGAACAAATTTCCTAATTTTACAATCAACAATATTGAACAAACCTAACAAAAAAATTATGAGTCAAGTAGTAACAGACGACAATTTCAACACGGTTGTATTAAAATCAACCGTTCCGGTATTGGTGGATTTTTGGGCTGCCTGGTGTGGTCCCTGCCGCCAGATATCACCCATAGTGGATGAACTCTCACAGGAAATGGGGGATAAGATACTGGTCTGTAAATGTGATGTGGATGAAGCCTCTGAAATTCCCGCACGGTACATGATCCGCAGTATCCCTACCTTGTTGTTCTTTAAAAACGGGGAACTGGTCCACAAAATTGTCGGTGCTACGAATAAACAAACCATAGAAGAAAAACTGAAATCGTTGCTAAATTGATTATTATGAAAAAACAGCTGATCGTTTTAACAATTTTGCTGTGCTTAGGCACAGTGGCTTTTGCTCAGGGAAGTTTTGTAGTGAAGGCCGGGTTGAATTTCAACTCCCTTCAGGACATCAAGGTTAATAATGTAGAACAAGCCTGGAATGCGCAAACCGGTTTTCATGCCGGTATTGGAGCCCAATACAGGATCCCCCTTATAGGATTGTCTTTCCAGCCGGAACTGCTTTACAGCCGTATGCGTACCGACTTTGGCCAGGTTAGCGACCAATCCTATGGATTTCGCCTGGATTACCTGGAAGTTCCCCTGAACATCCAGTGGGGTATCAACATCCTGTTCCTGAGGCCTTATATTTTTGCTTCCCCTTATGTAAGATATGCTTTGGCCAAAGGAGATTGGTTGACAGACGTGCCCTGGGAAGACATCAACCGGTTTGACTACGGGCTGAGCCTGGGTGCCGGTATCGAGATCTGGAAAATACAGGTTTCCGGGAAATACAGCTGGAGCTTCGGACAACTGGCACGGGACGGATCATTCCATATAGATTCGGATGACTGGCAAATGGATGACGCCAATTTCAGGGGATTTGAACTTTCAGTGGCATTTCTCTTCTGATAGACAATGTATGAAACAGAACGGATCCGGCAGTTTTTGGGAGACCATTGGAAGGCTTTCCGGGATATCCTGAAAACTGCCCTGGATTCTCAGTATGCATACCTTTCTTCCCTGGATGCATACATTTTTAATAAACCCGGCAAACAATTGCGTCCGGCGTTGGTTTTATGTACCGCCGGAATATGCGGCACCCCCGGACCGTTAAGTCATGCCGTGGCGGCTGTTGCCGAGATGATCCACACAGCCACACTCCTTCACGACGATGTGGCCGACAACGCCGAAACACGCCGGGGAATGAGAAGTGTTCAAAAAGAATTCGGGCCGGCCGCCTCCATTCTTTTGGGCGATTACTGGTTTGCACGGGCTTTCCGTGTCCTGGTGGATTACGACGGATTGCACCTGCTTCCCCTGTATGCAGAGGCCATACAGGCCCTCAGCGAAGGAGAGATCCTGCAACTTGAAAAAGGCCGCACACTGGATATTTCTTTGAATGAATACTATGCGGTCTGCGAAAAAAAGACTGTTTCCTTATTCCGTACGTCTATGATCTCCGGAGCCATGTCCGTTCCCGAAAAGAACATATCCGAAAAATATCTGCAGGTTATAGAAAAAGCAGCTTACCATATGGGAATGGCTTTCCAGATCAATGACGACGTAATGGATTATTGTCCGGTCATCGAGGCAGGAAAACCCTGTTACCAGGACATAGCCGAATCAAAAATAACTTTACCCCTGCTGGGAGCGTTGGCCAATGCCGGGGAAGAAACGTTCCGCCCGCAGGTGGCCGGGTGGATCAGGCAGGCAGAAAAAGAGGACAAAGAAGCCCTGTCCCGGATAATTGAATTTGTCAAAACATATGAGGGGATGGAATATGCTCGTAAAGTCTGGCTTCATCACAACACGAAAGCGCAGGAACAACTCAATGCCCTTCCGCCTTCGCATTGGCGGGATTGCCTGTTGAAAATCTCAGGTACGTGATGGGTTTTCCTTGTTCCAGGAACTGGTTTTCATAAAAAGTCCTGACTGTCAGTACCGGATCGTCTGCCGGTCTTTTTTTGTTGCCGTATATATCGGGATCCGCTTCCAGCAGTGTCATGTCTTTCCGGGCTTCCACCACTTCCCGCGTATAATCATGCAATTCCCTGCTGTCGGTTTTTAAATGTATTACCGCATCAGGAACCAAAAACGATAAATACCGGTTCAGAAAACGCGGAGATGTAAGCCGTTTGTTCGCTTTCCGTGGCTGGGGATCGGGGAAAGTGATCCATATCTGTGACACCTCACAGGAAGCGAAAAAACTTTCAATCAATTCTATCCGGGTCCGGATAAAAACTGCATTTTCCAGCTTTTCTTCCAAAGCTGTTTTAGCCCCGCGCCATAAACGGGCTCCTTTTACATCAATACCTATATAATTAACAGACTTGTTTAGCCGTGCCAGGGCCAAGGTGTATTCTCCCTTGCCGCAACCCAGTTCCAGGACCAATGGATTCTCATTCCGGAAGATTTTTTTATTCCAGAACCCTTTAAACAGGTAATCCTTACGAAACACTTCCTCAAAGGAAGCTTGAAAGAGATTGGGAAACGTTTCGTTTTCTTTGAACCTGCGGATTTTATCTTTGCCCATATCCGGTTTCTTTCATCAGCACTCCTATCAATACCACACCCTGCAGGGTTTTATCCGGCATATTGTGTGCTATTCGCCAGGGATAAACCAGGGTGTTTGCCTTCAAGCCCAAAGAATCCAACGGGAACCGGTAGTCCAGGAAACGGCCGGCAGGCAATGCATTTTCCGGGATCAGGGGAAACCATAATGTGTCTTTAGCTCCGGGGTGTGTTACCACTATTGAAAGGTATTGATAAGGATAGTCACGTGTTACCCGCACATCCAGCCAGGCTTGGTACAAAGACGTTGTATCGAGCACGGCAAGTGTCAGTTCCAGGTTGTTGTATTTATTCCAGATGGCATCGGCAAGATGAAGCTGCTGCTGACTTGCGGAAGGAAAGGAGCAGGATGCGGACGCCAAAAGAAAAATCCACAAAACAGGGAAACGGATCTTATGATTTCTTAGGACCATTTTTCCTGCGGTTGTTTTTCCTGTGTTTGTTTTTTTGTTTTTTGTCAAAACGAGTAATGCTCTCTTCTCCGGCGGCCGATTTGAACCCGTTTTGTTCGCCGTTGCCCCGGGGTTTGTCATACAGAGAAGGCACTTTAATACCCTGTTTGTTGGCAGCGAGCATTTCACGGACCTTTTTTGCGGCAACAGGTTGCATATCACTCATACTGTGAGGATCCCGGCTGAACCACATGGTCCCTTTCAAGACATCGGTCTTTACCAGGTAAACAGGACCGTCTGTAGTTTCCAGGGGTTGCGTTACTTCGGGTATATCTTTTAGTGCATCCATATAGACCGGTGTTTCGTAATCTATACAGCATTTAAGCTTGGAACATTGCCCGGCCAGCTTCTGGGGATTCAGGGATAGATCCTGGATTCTTGCCGATTGTGTGGTAACGGAATTAAAATCCGCCATCCAGCGGCTGCAGCACAATTCCTGTCCGCATACTCCAAGTCCGCCTATGAGCCCGGCTTCTTGCCGTGCTCCAAACTGTCTCATTTCTATACGGATGCAAAATTCAGAAGCAAAGAGCTTGATCAGCTTCCGGAAATCCACCCTTTCATCAGCGATGTAATAAAAAATAGCTTTTGTGCCGTCTCCCTGGAATTCAACATCCCCGATTTTCATTTGAAGACCTTCGGCAGCGGCAATCTGCCTTGCCCGCATCATCACATGGTGTTCCCGGGCAATGGCCTCCTGCCATTTTTCCAGGTCCAGCAATTTGGCTTTCCGGTAAATTTTTCTGAATTCGTACGTTTCGGGATTCAGCTTATGCCGTTTCATCTGTTTCAAGACAAGCGGTCCCGCAAGGTTTACCAGTCCAATATCGTGACCGGTGGCCGCCTCTACCGCTACAATATCACCGACTTTTAAAGTGATATCGGAAGCATTCCGGTAAAATCCTTTGTGTGTGTTTTTAAAACGTATTTCAAAAATATCGTTGTATTGCCGAGGTTCCAATCCTTCCAGCCAATTGTAGGTTGCCAGTTTGCAGGTGCTGTAATTCATGGTGCATTTGAGATCTCCCATAGGAGTTCTTTCCACCAGGCATCCGCGTGAACAATCGTGTTTTATATTGTTTTCTTCCATTATATCAAAGACTATCTCTGCAAAGATAGAAAAAAGTCAAACGCCAACGAGCAGAACAGCGGACGTGCATTCACGTTGCGCTCCAGTTGCTCCTGGGCTGTATTCAGCCGTTGGTATATCTTTTGAAAGAAAACATCTCCCATACGTGTGGCATACCGTGTAGCTGCGTTTTCTTCCGGCTTGTCCAGGAAAGCCAGCTGCGGAACTCCCAGGAATATCATATAATACTGACGCAGGATCTGTAGGGAATCCATCAGGAATGCCTTTTGGGATTCCCTTCCCCGCGAAGCCATCTCCTCTGCCCAGTCCAGTATTTCCGAAGGTTTTCCGGAAAAGCACAGATCCAGCAGGTTTTGCAGCGTGGCGTATGATTGGGCAGGAACCGGCCTGCGTTCTTTGGGAGGAACCTGTATGTGCATGCAACGGCTCCTGATGGTGGGGAGCAGTTGGTCCGGCCGGTGACTGACCAGTAAAAAATAGGTTCCCGGCGAAGGTTCTTCCAGGATCTTGAGCAATTTGTTGGATGCGGAAATATTCATGCGTTCGGGAAGCCATATGATCATCACCCGTGAACCTCCTTCAAATGATCTGAACTGAAGTTTCCGGATGATGTTTTCCGCTTCTGCGGTTCCAATAGCCCCTTGTTTGTTCTCTATGTCCAGTTTTTCGTACCACAGTTGTTCTGTTATGTCCGGATTTTCCAGGAACGCTTGTCTCCACAGGTCAATGAAATCATCTGTTACGGGCATCCGGGAAGAAGACACGTTTTTGGCCCGGTTAACGGGAACAACAAAATGCAGGTCCGGATGGATCCCGTTTTGGGTTTTCCTGCAGGAAGGACAAGTTCCGCAGGCCTGCCCGTCTTCTGTTTTTTGGGTACAGAGTATGTATTTAGCCAGAGAGAGGGCTTGCGGTAAAGCACCGCAGCCCTCTTCTCCACTATACAAAATGGCGTGAGACAACGTGTCTATTCGCACTTCAATTCGGTTTTTATCTTGTATTCCGCTATGGATTTAAAATTGGGGTCATTCAGAATCTTGTTGTAATAGGCACAGGCATTGGCTTTGTCTCCCAATCCTTCATATACTACGGCCAGGCGGTAGTACGTGGTGTTGATATCCTTAGCCTGGGGATCGCTTTTCATAACTTTTTCCCAGGCGGTCAGGGCTTCCGGAAAACGTTTCAATTCCATAGCCGCAAGGCCCAGGAGTTTGTTGGATTGAGCATTGTCAACGTATTGAATGGCCTTTGAAGAAGCATCGTAGACTTGTTCCCAGTCTTTGTTTTTTTGTGCATTGACAGCCTTTTTTAAAAAGATGGAAGCCGAAAGACGTTGGGCGTTGGCTTCTTGTCCAAATTCGGCCGCTTTGTCCAGGGCAATCAGGGCTTCATCTTCCAGGCCGCTGTTGGCCGAGGCCTGTCCCAGGCGCAGGTATGCCACCCCGTTTGACGGATCAAATTCCAGGGATTTTTTGTAATTATCTATGGCCTGGGCAAAATCTTTTTTCCCGAATGCTTCGTTGGCAATGATGTAATATATTTTGGATTTCAGGTCAGTAACTTCTTCCGGAATCCCGGATGCATCCCCATAGGCCAGGGCTGTTTCAACGGCTTTGTCCAGAACCGGCAGGGAAGCGGCTCCGTCTCCATTGGCCGCCATTTCTTTGGCCTGACGCAGATAGAGCTGGGGGATCAGGTTTTTGCAATCCGTAACAACGGACGCCCCTTCTTCTCCCAGGGTGGCCCCAAGGTCCATTGCTTTGTTAAGCTGTTCTATGGCGTTGGTATAATTGCCTTCTTGTGCGGCAGTTGCTCCCAGATTGTATGCCTCAATGGCAGCGTTCAGATCCTGTGCCTGCAGGGAACCCGCACAGACGATAAAAAGCACGACAGTGGCGCAAAGAGTTTTGAATCTTTTCATTGTTTAGTATTTATAGAGTTAACGATTGTCTTAAGCGAACAAAAATAAAGCTTTTTTTTTACCTTTGCAATTACTTGATACATAAATTGTGCCGTATGAAAATGCGTTGTCTGCCTTTGCTTTTCCTGATCTTTTTGTTTTCCGGGGCAGCATTGGCTTCAACTCCTCCTGCTTCCGCCGTACTCAGGGACAGCCGGTTCCGTACCGGGCAACTTCCCAACGGGCTTACCTATTATATAAGGATAAATGATCTGCCAAAAGGCCAGATGCATTTTTTACTGGTACAAAAACCGGACAAAACCCCGTTCTTCAAACAAGTGCTGACCCCTCCGGAACCCGTAGAGCAGGGTCTCGCACAACTGGTACGTGCCCTTCGTGAACAGCACGTAACTACACCGGGAAAATACAGGCCTCATCTTCAGGGCGTTATTGTGGTAGGAGCTTTTGATCCGGATACGGTCGAGATTATGCTCCGCCGCGAATTGAGTACGCTTCCCGCCTCGGTGGATGTGATGCAGGCACAGGAGGTGCCGCAGGGGATCGATTCCGCCCTGGCGGCAAAGTCTTACTCGGCAAAACCCCTTCCCCCGGTGCTTCAGGACGGGTATCCGCGTGTGGAGATCGCTTTCCCGCTGCCGTCTCTCCCGCGGGAGATCCGTACAGGCAGCGAATATTTTATTATGGATTTTATGCGCTACGTTACTCAATATACAGCTTCCGAATATGTAGAGCCCCCTGCCTGCGTATCTGCCGGGGATCAGATGGTATGGTCTTCACGTATCCATCCGGACAGCCTTACCCGCGCTTTTTGCGATCTCTCGGGTGCCTGTCAGCGTCTGGCGCGGGAAGGAGTCACTCCGGAACAGTTTAACCGGGCCCGGGAAGATTACATCACACGCGAAAAGTTGTTGTATGAAAATCGGAATAGCCGTACAAACGATTATTACACCCAATCCTGTATAGAACACTTTTTTGAAGGGACACCGGTTCCGTCTTCTTCGTGGAGGTACCGCTTTGTTACAGAAATGGCTCCTTATGTGACTTGTGACCATGTGAACCGTTACATCCGGAGCGTTATGTTGTCCGGGGCTCCGGAAATTACCCTTATAAAAACATCCGGTCCGGCCGACAGCCTGATAGAACCGGTTGCTTTTTTGCCTGAAGAATTGCAGGAAGAACGGGCCCGTTTGACGGAAGAACTTTCCGGAATGCTTTTTCCTTTTGACGATACCCTGCTTATGGAGTTGGCGGCCAGGATCCTGGATATAGACCTGCGTTTGCAGCTGGACAGCCTGGAACGGAACCGGGTAATTCCCGTGGTAAACGTGGATAGCCTGGGATCCCTTTTCCGCATGGTATGGAACGACACCCTTTTGCCTCCGGCCCGCAGCCTAAGAACGTATCCCCCGGATTCAACAACCCGTGGAAAAGTGGAACGTCAGATGAACACAGCCCACCTGGGTGTTTCCGTCTGGCAATTGTCCGGAGGTTCTTTGCTATATGTAAGGCCGGATACGCTTTTCAAAGGCAAGGTGTACTTTGCTGCCGTGGAAAGGGATCCGGAAGTGTTTATGCCTTATGTTCCCCAGGAGGTGTTCCGCAGGGGAAACGGTCCTTTATTATGGAAACAGACATCCCAGGGACTGCTGCTGGAAAGTGATGCAAGGACAGATTCACTGGAGCTTTTGCTGCAGGGGGCTTCCCGCCAGATAAAGGAATTGCTGCTCTATCCCACACAAATTAACGGGATGTGGAAGGAACGTACCAGGCACATACAAACATCCAGGGAATTGTCCCGCACCATTCTGCTGGACACCCTGCAAACATTGCTCTTTGAGAGGAAGCCCCCCGGAGAACCGTCTGTGCCCAAAGGCTTTGACTTTGTCTGTACCGGGGATTTTATTCCCGATTCACTGGTGGCTCTTGCCGAGAAATACCTGGCCGGGATACCAAACCGGGAGATGCGTGCTGTCAATCCCGTGCTTCCCGGGGAAGGCATTCGCCGGGGATTGTATGATCACACTATTGCTTTCCCGAATCCTGCCGGAGAAAGTAAAACGGCCCGGGTTTATTCCGGTCCCTGTCCCTATACCCTGGAACAATATGTTTTGTTGAATATGCTGGAAAGGCTGGTGGAACAGACTACCGACAACGCTGTGTTTGTACAGTCATCCCTGGAATATTACCCCAGGGGCCATTATTTCCTGTACCTGGGATTTTATACACAGGCGACCGATTTTGCCTATAACGAGCACCGGCTGGACCAGGTACTGGCAGATCTTGCTGCTTTTGGTCCGTCTGCTGAACAATTGGAAAACGCGCGTCACTGGTTGTTGGTGGAACACCAGGCACAATTGCTCAACCCGGCTTTCCATAAACAGATGCTTATCTTATACAGCCGCAGTGGCAGGGACTTTGTTACAGGGTACGAAACTCTTGTTAAACAGACAGATATAGCTATGATAAGGGATTTTGTCCGCCAGATCATGGAATACGGAAATGCTTCCAGGGTGGTTCTTTCAGGTGCAACAAATGATATGAAAGATGCGTCTTATTCAAAAAATCCGTAACTTGCACCCCCTTATGTCGGTTTACATAATGAAAAAGCGTATGTTGCGTACATTTAAACGGATAGCCTTGCCAGCGCTGGCATTAATGCTAAGCGGCTGTATTCATTCCCGGAATGACGAAGTCCTGGTTACTCCGTATACCAAAATAGATTTTCCTTCCGGCGGGGAGGCGCGGGAATTTGTGATATCCTCCAATTTCTTGTGGACTATTGAAATATCGGATACCTGGATCACCATCAACCCCCTGAAAGGTTACGGGGATAAAAACATCATTGTAACCGCTTCTCCCAATACGGATCTGGCTCCGCGTCAGGCTTCTTTTTTCATAGCCGGCGAAGAAACCCGCCGGGAAATAACCATAACACAGGCCGGAGAAGCTCCGGCCCTTTCCATAGATGCCACCGCGAAAACCGTCATTGCAGATGGTGATACATTGTCTGTTGGCGTTACCACCAACGTGGAGCTGAACGTGGCTATTGAAAAAGACTGGATCACGTTTGTGGAAACCAAAACCGTTGCCACAAACAGATACATATTTAATATTGCACCCAATACTACCCTGGAACAGCGGTCCGGCCGCATAGAGTTTTCACAGAAAAACGGCTCTTTGTCTGCCATGCTTACCGTTACGCAGAAAGGGGAAAACCCCGACTTTGAAATTGATACGGACCTGGTGGAAGTGCCAGCAGCAGGGGGCGAAGGTAAATTTACCGTAGTTTCTAACATAGATTGGAACGCTACGAGTGAAACACCCTGGATACACATAACCGGGACCCGTCTTATGGAACCGCACGACTGTATTTTTACGGCCGATGCCAACCCGCGCGTAGAACCCCGTCAGGGTTCAATAACCGTTTTTGCCCCGGATCATCCGGAATTGGGAGAAACAACGGTTAATGTAGAACAGGCAGGGGCAGAACCGGTTGCCGTCCTGACTCCGGAAGCATTGGAAGGCGTTCCCGCTGCCGGCGGCACGTATACGGTTACCGTGGAAGCTAATTTTGACTGGGAAGAAGACATTACGCTGACTGACGGATGGGTGTCCAATGTGGTTCAATTATCCAACGGATTGCAGATTACTATAGATAAAAACCAGGATGTAGAACCCAGAAGCACAACCCTGAAGGTGGTCTGGCCGGACGGGACCTATTCCAAGACCATTGTTATCAGCCAGGTAGCCGGTGAACGACAAGTAATATTGCCTCCGCAGGAAACCATTGCACAGGTTCCGGCAGCGGGCGGATCGCTGGGAATCCCGGTCATTGCCAATGTTCCCTGGGATGCCGGTGTGTCTGCGAATTGGCTTGAAGTGGTTGAAACAAAGGGTCTGGAAACAAATATTATAAAATTAGAGATCAGTCCCAATGAAAACATCGCTTCACGCCAGGCCGTACTGACCGTGATCACCCGGGATGAAGATCCGTTGGTTTTAACCAGGATAATTACACAGCAAGGAGCACAACCACATATTACTTGCGATCCGGACACCCTGGAGACAGCTGCCGAAGGCGGATCCTTTACATTGCCTGTTCAGGCCAATGTGCCGTGGACCGTGCTTTCCCACCCGGTATGGGTGGAAAATGTTGCCGTGGAAAACCCGGAAGGAAACAACGGGAACCTTACCTTTACGGTCTTGCCTAACAGGCAGACAACGCCCCGTTCTTCAAAAATTGAACTTACCCGCACAGACGGCAACCTGATATCTGCACTGGTTATAAACCAGGCGGCAGAAGCCGTGTTTGTAAATGCCCAAAGTGACGCCCCGTCTTACCTGCACAACGAAGGCGATACCTTTAATATAACGGTGGAATCCAATATAGAAACCGAATGCGTACCTGATGTCCCGTGGATGGTTAATACAGGAAAAACCACACAGGACAGAACCACCGTCTGGACATTTGAAGTGTTGCCTGTTCCAACAGTAAATAACAGGTATGCCACCGTACAGGTACGGAAAAAAGGAACCGACCAGGTATACCATTCCTTTAACCTTGCACAGGGTGGGGCGCGTATAGCCTTAAAAGACAGCACAGCGCTGGTGCGCTTCTACAATAATATGAAAGGAGCCAACTGGAGGGATACGCATTTGTGGAACCTTCAGTTGCCGGCCGGTTTGTGGTCCGGGGTTACCCTGGAAACAGCCGTACGGAACGGAGCCCTGCACGTGAAAAATCTGGAATTGTCCGACGGACGCCTGGAAGGTTCAATAGGCGACGGGACCCATAAAGATCCCCTTTCCGAACTGACTTACCTGGAAAAGCTGGATCTGTCGGATAACAGCGGAATAACCGGGTGGCTGCCCGTATCCTGGAAGGACCTGAACAACCTGGAGTCCATTAATCTGGAAAACTGCAACCTGACCAACTTCCTGCTTTTGGGATACAACATACCTCCCCATTATGCTACGGGGTTGAAAAACCTTACTGAATTCATCATCCGCAACAACCTCCTAAACGGCACAATACCACAGGAAATCCCTGATCATCCGCATTTTGAGGAGTGGAATTTTACACAGAACATGCAACCCCAGAAAGGGACCAATGAATTGAGCTTGCCCGATGAACCCGAAGACCTTTGAAAATACAGGGGTTACCAACAAGTTTTCAACAAAAAATGTTTTGCGGTTTCAAATAATCGTTTAACTTTGCATTTATATATACCATAGCCAAAAAGCGAAATTTTACAATTTATAACTTCTAAAAACTTTTGTTTAACTTAAAATTTTTAATGCATGAAAAAATTTTTAAAATGGAGTGCAGCCTTTTTAGTACTGGGTGTACTCGCCGTAGGCTGTATTAAGAATGAGCCCAGCCCAGGCATTGAAGCCATGCGTAATGCAAAGGCCTCCTTGCTGAATGCTCAAGCTGCTCTTACACAGGCCAAGGTACAGGTTGAAGCCGCTAACGCCGCTTTGATCCAGGCCCAGGCCAGCCTTCTAAAGGCCCAGGAAGCCGTTGTAGCTGCCCAGGCAGCCAAGATCCAAGCTGAAGCCGATCTTATTCAAGCCGAAGTGGAATGGCAAAATGCCCTGACTGATTTTCATAAAGAAGCATGGGCCAAAGAGATCGAAGCACTTGAGATCGAACTGGAAGTGCTGAGAGCGGAAGCCGATGCTGCCATTGCTGAATGGGAACTTGTTATTGCTCAGATTCAGGTTGAAATGGTTGAAGCAACCCAGGCTTACGAAGCTGCTCTGTTAGCTTTCGAAGAATGGAAGATCGAAAATGCAGCAACCCTTGGACAAGCACTTATTGATGCATTGGATGCTCTTGTATTTCAGATTCAGGGTGTTATCCTGGACCTTGGTATTGCAGAACTTGATTTAAATTATGCCAAAGCTCAATACCACTGGTATGTAAACGTAGAATATCCGGAAGATACATCTCACGCTATCCAGCAAATGGAAGCCAACAAAAGGCGTCTGGAATGTGAAATTGAATACCTGGCAGGAGTTGTAGAAGCTTACGATGCTTTGTATAACGAATATCATGGTGATTTTGATACCATGATCGCAGGATTCCAGGAAGTAATTACCAGCTTGCGTGCAGAAATTGCCGAACTGGAAGAAGCTTATATCCTTCTTCAGGAAGAAGCTTTACTGTTCAACGTAAACGCGTTGAATGCAGCCTTGACTAATTTGACAAAAAACAGGACAGTTGGTATTACCGGAGTCTTCTCTGACGGTGGTGACGATCCCGACGTTCACGTTTTCAACGGAAATTACAGAATTACAGCTCCCTGGCAGGCAACTACCAAAACCACCATGTTTGACATGATGAAAAGGGATATGCGCGTAATTGATGATACCCGTTCCGAATTTGAAGACCAGGATTCCGGTATTATTGAAGCCAATATTGCCGCTAAAAAAGCTACTGCTGACGCAGCCGTTAAAAACTATGAGGATAACTGGAAGCTTTGGCAGAAATACTACGATGAAGCCCGTATCAGCGGAAGCCACGTAGGCTCCCGTTACGTTGCCTGGCAAACTGCCTGGAACAACTGGAATACTGCCATGGTCGCTTACAACGCCCACTTGGAGGTATATTGCGATATGTACACTGAAGCCGGAGATTTGATAGATCTGTTCATGGATTACCTGGACGGTTGGTTGAACGAAGGCACTCTGGTAGTACCGGGAAGTGAAAATCTTTCTGAAGTACTCGGTGGTATTGAGTTCAATGCCGGCACGCTGGCTGACTTCATTTTCCAAGGCAATGCCGCTGCTGTTATCAATGCACTGAACACCATTATTGGTCTGATCAATGCACCTGCAGAAATGGAAGCCATCATCACAGAATTGAAAGCCATCATGGACGGAACACATCCGGAAGGCTGGCCCGCATTCTGGGATCATGCTACCGCCTGGACCTACACGCCCGCCTCGGGAGTTCCCCCTTACGGTGATATCATGCGAGCAGTTTACGCAAATTCCAATAAAGAACTTACCGAACTGACCAACCAAGACTGGTACGTATGGTTGTTCCTGTACTGGCTGTTCGAAGACAAACAGGTTGAACTGGGATTGGAAGGCCCCTTCGGTGGTCCTGTGATCACCATCAACGCTGCTGATTACGATGACGCCGGTCTGCAGGTACTGGAAGATTTCTTTGGTGAACTGGATTGCACCGAATACGACAGTTATATGGTAGGCCCCAGCACAACTGCTATTGTAAATGCTATCAATGCATACTACAATGCTGTAGAAGGTCTGGGTAACCTGGAAGAAGATATGTTTGAACCGTTTAACAGGGTTTGGAAAGCCAGAAAATCCCTCTATGATTCTAAAGGTGTATTCACAGGATACGATGACGATTATACCAGAACAGAAGCTTTGGCTGAGGTAACAAAGAAACCTACTCTTAAAGAGATCTATGTAACACCGTCTACCTACAATCCTCCTGTTTACGATGACGATGCAGATTGGGATGAAACTCAACCCAGGCCGGAAGATGCTACTGAATTCCACTTTGTACTGGAAGGACCGGATGGTATGGGTCGCACCGTTATCACCCCGTCGCTTGACTTTGATATTACTTACCTGAATGCATACTGCGATCTGTTTGTTTCCTACGCAGCCTTGCTGGCCGCCGGGGAAGATTGCGGAACACAATGGTCAGACTGGGCCGGCGACCTGCCGCTCTGGTTGTGGGAAGAAAGAGATGATTTTGGAACGGGCCACTATTTCTACGCTATCTGGCAAACCCGTGACTACCAGGCATACCAGGACACTTACAACCGTGTGCTGAATGGTGAATACGCCGCCCTGATAGATAAAATCCAAACTCTGTATGATACTCAGTGGGCACTTTATGTGGAAGCAAAAGCTCAATGGAAAGCTTTGAACGATGAATACAACGCTATTCTGGATGCCCTTGATGATATTGAAGCCTACATACCTATGTATGAAACATACATTGAATACTACCAGTATTTCATAGATCAGGCTCAATGGGCTCATAACGGAGGAAATCTTGCCGAAGAAGGATTGCTTGAAGCATGGAACCGTGCTAAGCATAACCTGATAGAAAGCCAAAACGAACTCAACAGGATTGAGCAAGCCCTTGCCATCTGGGAAGAAGGCCTTGGACTGCCCACATTCTGGGGCTTCATTGAAAATGAAACAGCATGGTACCAGGCTCAGATTGACGCTATTTTAGTAGAAATTGAAAATCTGCAACAACAGTTGATCGTTCTTGAAGGTATCAGAACCGGACTTTTGGAAGATTATCTTTAAACCATACGGATAAGATTTGCGTATAATGATAAAAAAACTTAGCATATTTCTGATAGCTGTTCTAACGGTTGCGTCCCTTGGGGCGCAACCGGCGGAACGCTCCGGAAGTGCTGTATATGCTCCACGCGCGGGACAGTTTCAGGTCTCTGCGGTTTTAGGTGGCGGACTATACTTTGACTATCTGGATAATTTAACCCCCCTGTTGCCAAGTTACCTGCCGGGTGCAGAAGTTGGCATTGATCCTACTGAAAAAGGAGTGGGTTACTACCTGCAGATGGGCAGTCTGAATAACAATTCAATTGCCAACATTGCCGGAATCCAGGGTAAGTATTTCGTGACCAACCGCTTTGCTCTGAACGCGATGTTTGCTATGCAAATAGACGTGACCCCCGAACGTGATTATATTGAAGGCATCGATCTGGAGAGCAGTGGTTTATTAGACCTGGGCGGCATTCAGTGGGTTGAAGGCAGGCTGACCGACAAATACCTTGTAAATGTCGGAGCGGACTACTATTTCAACAACTGCAACGGCCGGCTGTTCCCCTACATCGGTTTGCTGGGCGGATTCCAACACGCCAGGGTACAGGCCTACTTGCCTTATACAGGTATTGAAATACCGGTAGAAAGCGGAGGAGATACCGATCCCCTGGAACTTTACGCGTTGGATAAACGTGCAGGCGAAGCATATGCAATATCCGGAGCGATCACTGCCGGCGTGGAATACAATTTCCTGCCGGGAATGAACATTGCTCTTGAGGTACGCCCTTTCAATTATTACTATTCAGCAATCCGTATGTATGCTGACGGCCAGGAATTCAATGCATATGAAATGCAGTTCAAATTCTTTGCCTTTCCGCAATTGAAAATAGGATTCCGTTTTTAGTAATTATTGAATCAACTAATACAACCGCTCCCTTTGGGGGCGGTTTTTTTATTACCTTTGTGCCTGTTAATAAAGAGAATTATGAAAAAGATTGTATTGTTTGTGATCGTATTTGCCGGATTGACAGCCTGCAATAACGGGGCAGATGTTCCCAGGCTGGATCTGGAAATATCCAAAGAGTTGAAAAATAATGATGAATTGAAGGAGTTTGTGCTTAAAGCGAAAGAAAACGCTAATGCACTGGCACGGGAATGTGTGAAAATGCATGAGGAAGCACAGGAATTCCTGGAAGTGAATTTTGATTCACTTTCTACGCAACAGCAGGAAGAAATCGTAAAACTGGACCTGGATTACGTGGAAATGTGGTATAATTTCAATATAAAACATACATCTCAGACGGTGCAGTTGATGGAATTCCTTAAAGATTCTTCCATTCCTAAAGAAGAAATGGTGGCCATGAGCAAAGCAATGGCCTCTATTAACCAGTTTGTACAGCAACTTAAGGATACATACGGAGAAGATATGAAATTGGATCCGCATCCCGTCGTTATAGAACCGTGATCTTTATCTCTGACAAAATCATTGTTTCCGAGAGTGTCCTGACCGAATCCTTTTGTTGTGATGTGCCTGTCTGCAAAGGGATTTGTTGCGTGGAAGGAGACAGCGGGGCGCCGCTTACCCCGGCGGAATGCTCGTTGCTTGAAAGGAACTGGAAATTGTATGCCCCGTATATGCAGCCCGACGGTATCCGCTCTGTGGAAAAGCAAGGGTCCTGGGTTCGGGACATTGAAGACGATGCCGTCACCCCGCTTATTGAGGGAAAAGAATGCGCCTATGCGTATTTCAAAGACGGGATATGTATGTGTGCCATTGAAAAAGCCTGGAGCCTGGGCGTTTCATCATTTCGCAAACCCATATCCTGCTGGCTGTATCCCATTCGCGTACAAAAGTTATCGGAAGATACCGTTGCCCTGAATTACCACCAATGGCACTTGTGCCGGGCTGCCCGTGAATTGGGAGCCCAAAAAAAGGTACGTGTTTTTGAATTTGTTAAGGAACCGTTGATCCACTGTTTTGGACCGGATGTATACCGGGCCATCACCCGGGCAGCAGACAATCCCGGATAATATCATCTGACACGAACAGGCGGTCTGCAGGAATACTAACTTTGTTACCGGTCCTGATAAGCAAACCCCGCTCCAGCAGCGGGGTTATTTGCTTCAGGAAATCCTTCGTAGCGGGCCGGCCTTTCCTCTCTTCCATTTCTTGCAGGGAAAGCCCTTTGCTGGTGCGTAAAGACAACATGACCCATTCGTTGTGGACATCCCGGGCAGTCAACCGGTCGTATTTTCGGGCCGGTTCATTCCGGCGGATCCCTTCCGTGTATTTTCTTAAATCAGCCACGTTGGCGTACCGGTCTTTCCCGTTAAACGAATGGGCCGAAGGACCCAGTCCCGCATACGGCCTTCGGATCCAGTACCCGCTGTTGTGCAGGGATTCTTTTCCCGGAAGGCAAAAACTGGACACTTCGTATTGAAGGTATCCGGCACCTTGCAGCGTCTCCTGCAACAGGGCATATTGCAATGCGCACTCCTCCTGCGGTGGGAGAACACCGGTTTTTCTCCATAGCGAGGATGGTTCCAGGCTCAGCTGGTAGGCCGAGATATGTTCCGGCCCCAGGGCAATGGCCTGTCCCAGGGTGTCTTTCCATTTTTCGGCAGTCAATCCGGGAAACCCGAATATCAGATCCAGGCTGATATTCGCAAAACCGGCCTTGCGGGCCAGGATTGCCGAGTTTGCGGCCTGGCGGCCGTTGTGCCGTCGCCGCATGGCTTCCAGATACGGATCGTGAAAGGATTGTACACCAATACTGAGCCGGTTTACACCGGCATCCAGCAGGACATGGCAATATTCGGGAGTCAGGTCTCCGGGATTGGCCTCCACCGTTAACTCGGCAAGTGTCAGCCCGGCCTGCTCCATATCTTCCCGCAAAAGAGTGATCAGGGCGCAAAGTTCACCGGCAGCACAAACGGTAGGCGTGCCTCCTCCAAAATAGAGGGTATGGCCCGCATCCGGTTCTGCGGAGCGAAAAATGTCCAGCCAAAGATCACGGTCTTTTTTCCATTCCAGGGCAATAGATTCCAGTACCCCGGGGATTTCCCGGGTTTTTGTACTGGAATAAAAATTGCAATAGGAGCAAAAACTCCTGCAAAAAGGAATGTGAACGTAGATCAACGCAAGAGAATGTCAGCTACGCCAATGCGTCCGTCGTTGGTATACACTTCTGCCGTGTATACGCCGCGGCTGAACGAAACCCCGCCAAAGAAAATGCAGAATTCCACCTCGGCACCCTGGTAATCAATTTCACGGACAGCGGAATACACCAACTGTTCACCGGCAGCATTGAATACGCCCTGTTCCGGGTTGGTCAACAAAATGCCGTCCGGACCTTTTACACGCAGGTAAATGTTAACCGGTCCTTTGGGGGCAATGGAATTTTCAATCAAACTGCCACATAATTTCAGCTTGCCTATGCGGCTGGAACGTTCAGAATCCCGTCCGCTTTCAGTAATGCCCGTTAACACAAAATCCCGGCCTTTTAACTGCGCTCCAATTTCCACCTGGCGGGCGTATTCTTCTGTAGTGGTACGCAGTTCTTCGTACTGGCGAGTGGCCTGACTGGCTTCTTCCCGAGCCTGGGACGCGTCTTCCCGCAGGGCAAGGTTCAGGGTGTTCAGCGAATCTATCTGGTGAATGTAACTGCGCATGATGCTGCGCAATGTTCCCAGTTCCCTTTCGTATTCCCGGATACGGGTCCTGTTGGTGGCTTCGGTTTTGTTGATACGTTCTATCAACAGGTCAATTTTTTCCCGTTCTTCTGTCAGCCGTAAATTTAAAGTATCGTTGGTGGTACTCAGGGAGTCGTATTCGGAACGCAATTGGACCATTTGTTGGGTCAGTTGTTCTTTTTCAAGGTTTAATTCCTTGATCATTCCGCCGCGGTCTATCCAGACCCATGCCAGTGCTCCTATTAAAAGCGCTGCCACAGCGGCTAAAACAATGATAATGGTTTTCAGATTCTTTTCCATGATTGCTATTTTTTATATTACAAAAATAATAAAAAAGACCTACATTTGTTTATTGTCAATAAATCAATCTGATTATGCAAGGATTTAACATAGGAAGGTACCTGATTCGTGTAGTAAAATACATCATTTTTTATGCCATACTCATCTTTTTGATGCTGGTTGTTGTCTATTTTACCAGCAGTACCCGGGATATTACTTTTTGGGAGCTGATCCGTCCCGGTCAGCAGACCAATCTGATTATCCTGATAGTTGCATTTTCTGTTGTTTACCCGTTTATTGGTTTTACAAAACAGAAAATATACACCAACCGGCCTTTTGACCAGGATAAAGACGCTGTTATACGTATTATTACGGAATCAGGATTTATACCGGCATCGGATACAGACGGAAAGGTGGTTTTCAAGGCAAAACGCATTAGCATGCGTATTTTCCGCGTTTTTGAAGACAAGATAACGCTGGATTATACGGACAATCCGCTGGTCATGGAAGGCATGCGACGCGATGTACAGCGTATAGCCCGTCATATGGAGCACTATTTTCGCAGTACCAGGGAGGATGAATAGCCTGTCTTAGGTTATTCTGATCAAAAAAACATACACCAAATTACAATAAGCGAAAACCCGGCAAAAAGCAGGGTGGAATATACGTAAGAGATCCTCCGTAGCAGGGGGATTATCCGTTGGTTGTTCAGCCCCAGGGTATGAAAAGCCGACCAGAAGCCGTGGTTGATGTGAAGCCACAGGGCGGCAAACCACACAATATAACAAACAGCTATCCACGGGGTTCCCAGGTATCCGGTCACCAGCAGGTACCCGTCTTCCGGCTCCCCTCCGGTAAATTGCTGCCACTGCATTTTGGTCCAGAAATGAGACAGGTGCAGTACCAGGAATCCCAGCACAATGCATCCCAACACAAGCATATTCCGGGCAGCCCAGTTGTCAAAGCCCATCCCCGGGGATTTGCTGCCCTTAGCATAGGATACCGGTCCGCGAGCCTTCAGATTGCGCAGGGTAATGATGAAGGAATAGCCAATATGTATCAGAAACCCGAGGGCCAAAACGGGAACCATGACTTGTATCAGGGGATTGGTTCCCATAAAATCTGTGACTTTCAGGTATACCTCCTGTCCCCACAAAATGGTCAGGTTCGCAACTACGTGGAGTGTCAGGAACAAGATCAGAAAGAGTCCTGTTACACTCATGATCACTTTTTTTGCAATGGACGGTAACATAACGGATATACGTGTCTATCGCAAAGATACACGGATTTTTATATATCTTTGTATGATATCAAGGATAAAATCATGAAGTATTCTTCACTATTGCTAAAATTAAGCGGGGAGAGCCTGGGCGGTGCCAACGGTCAGGGCCTGGACCCGCTGATGCTGCAAAAATATGCCCGGGAGATCAAACCCCTGGCAGAAGCCGGAATCCGCATAGCCATTGTAACCGGTGGAGGAAACATATTCCGCGGGTTGCCGGGAACGGGTAAAGGCGTTGACCGTGTACACGGAGACCGGATGGGAATGCTGGCCACCACCATCAACAGCATTGCCCTGGCAGATGCCCTGGCAGATGAAGGAATGAAAGCACTGGTTTACACGGCTACTCCCATGGAAGCTGTTGCCCGGTATTATAACAGGGATCATGCCCTGGAAGAAATGGAAAAAGGTACTGTGGTGTTGCTTTCCGGGGGAACCGGCAATCCTTTCTTTACGACGGATTCCGCGGCCGCCTTACGTGCCGTTGAACTGGGTGTGGATGTTTTGCTCAAGGGCACAAGGGTGGACGGTGTGTACAGCGCCGATCCGGAAAAATTTCCGGATGCAGGACGGTTTGAGTCGTTGACTTTTGACAAGGTGTTGGAGAAAAAGCTGAAGATCATGGATATGACAGCCTTTACCCTATGCCGGGAAAACAATATGCCCATTGTAGTATTCAATATGAACGTAAAGGGGAATCTTCAGAAACTTGTTAACGGGGAAGAGATCGGAACAATAATAAAATAATGATACGTTATGGAAATAAGTGATGCAAAACAAGTATTGGAGCAGGCCAAAAGCAAGATGCACAAAGCCGTTGAATACCTGGAAAATGAGCTGGGCACATACCGGGTGGGGAAAGCCAATCCGGCCGTTTTTTCCGGCGTAACCGTGGAATATTACGGCACCCCCACACCCATGTCACAGGTGGCCAGTATCTCTGCACCGGATGCCCGGACCATGATCATTCAACCGTGGGAAAAGAACCTGATCCCTGTAATCGAAAAAGCCATTATGGCGGCCAACCTGGGCTTTACCCCGCAAAACAACGGGGAGATCATTCGTATACAGGTACCCCCGCTGACCGAAGAACGCAGGCGTGATTTGGTAAAAAAAGCAAAAGCCGAGGGGGAGAACGCCAGAATAAGCATCCGTAACGCCCGCCGCGACGGGGTGGATGTGCTGAAAAAATACCAGAAAGACGGTTTGTCCGAGGATGTGGTAAAAGACACCGAGGGATTAATCCAGAAAGAAGTGGAAACGTTTTCCAAAAAAGTGGAAGAGATCCTGGCAAACAAGGAAACCGAAATCATGACGGTCTGAAAGACCGGGAGGTGGAATCTCCTGCGCCACGCGGGAGGTTGGCGCAGGAGGTTCCACCTCCCTTAGCTCCCCGCGGGGAGCTTTTTTTATTGGCGAATAGCCTGAATACCGGGCAATTCCTTGCCTTCCAGGTATTCCAGCATGGCCCCGCCGCCTGTAGAAACGTAGCTGACTTTTTTGGCGTAGCCCATTTGTGTAACTGCGGCTACGGAGTCACCTCCGCCAACCAGCGAGAAGGATCCGTTGCGAGTAGCCTCGGCCACAAATTCCACCAGGCGCAATGTGCCGTTGGCAAAATTGGGCATTTCAAATACACCGGCCGGCCCGTTCCATAAGATGGTTTTGGAGTCCATAATGACTTTTCTCCAGGTTTCCAGAGCCTGGGGACCTGCGTCCATACCTTTCCATCCGTCGGGGATTTGATCAACCGGGCACACAGTGGTTTTGGCATCGTTGTCAAAAGCATCTGCCGCGATGACATCTTCAGAAATATAAATCTTTACGCCTTTTTCTTCTGCTTTTTTCATGATTTCCAATGCCAGGGGCATCTGGTCGTCTTCACACAGGGAGTCTCCCACCTTTCCTCCGCGGGCTTTTATAAAAGTAAAGCTCATTCCCCCGCCTATGATCATGTTATCCACTCTGTCCAGCAGGTTCTCAATAATGGTGATCTTACCGGATACTTTGGCTCCGCCCAGAATAGCGGTTGTTGGATGTTCAGGGGATTTAAGTACTTTGTCTATGGCCTTGATCTCGCCTTCTATCAGGAATCCAAACATTTTGTCGTTTGGGAAATGAGCCGCGATCAGGGTAGTGGAAGCGTGGGCCCGGTGGGCTGTTCCAAAAGCGTCGTTGATGTAGCAATCAGCATAGGAGGCCAGGGTTGCGGTGAATTTTTTCTGGCTTTCCTTCACGGCTGCTTTGGCTGCCTTCTTCTCTTCATCTGAAGCATTCTCAGCCAATCCGCGTGGTTTGCCTTCCTCCTGGGCATAAAAACGAAGGTTTTCCAGCAACAGGACTTCTCCCGGTTTCAGGGCAGCGGCCATATTGGCAGCTTCTTCTCCCATACAGTCCGGAGCAAAGAGCACGGATGTGCCCAGTTGTTTTTCCACCTCGGGAATGATATGCCTGAGAGAAAATTTATCCTCGGCTTTTTTAGGCCGTCCCAGGTGAGACATAATGATCAGAGATCCGCCGTTTTCCAGCACTTTTTTGAGTGTGGGTATGGCTGCCCGTATGCGGGTGTTGTCGGTTACCTGAAATTCCGCGTTCAGCGGTACATTGAAATCTACACGCACAATGGCGCGTTTTCCTTTAAAGTTGTAGGTACTGATGTTTTGCATTTCTTCCATTATTTGAGTAGTGCAAAGATACATTTTTTATATATCTTTACCCTATGCAACTATTATGCCCTGTGTCCTGGCCGGATTACCAGTTGTTGGATTGCGGAAACGGAGAGAAACTGGAAAAGTTCGGACCGTATATACTTATACGTCCCGAACCAAAAGCCTTGTGGGCAAAAACACAGACCGATGAGCAATGGCTGCGGCAGGCTCACATACGTTTTATCCAGGGAGCCGGATTCGGCAAGGCCGGAAAAGAAGACAGCGGGACGTGGGAAAAATTAAAAAACGTACCCGATAGGTGGAATATCCAGTACAAAAAAATCTTTAAACTTCGCCTGGGACTGACCGCTTTCAAGCACGTAGGGGTGTTCCCGGAGCAAGCTCCCAATTGGGATTTTATTTACCGTAAGGTGCGAGAGCTTAAGGACCTGGATCCCGGGAGCACTCCCGGGGTGTTGAACTTGTTTGCCTATACCGGGGCCGCATCGTTGGCTGCCCGGGCAGCAGGAGCAGAAGTTGTTCACCTGGATGCAGTCCGTCAGGTCATTACCTGGAGCCGGGAAAATATGGAGTTGAGCGGGATGGACGGGATCCGCTGGATCCTGGAAGATGCTTTTAAATTTGTAAAAAGAGAGGTAAGACGGGGCAATACGTACCAAGGGATTATCCTGGATCCTCCGGCGTACGGTCACGGTCCCGACGGGGAAAAATGGAAGTTGGACGACTGCCTTTTTTCTCTTTTACAGGAATGTTCCCGGATCCTGGCCGGGAAAAATGCATTTGTGGTGCTGAATTTGTACTCCAACGGGTATTCCGCGCTTCTGGCAGACTCCCTGGCGCGGGAATGTTTTCAGAAAAACGGGGACTATGCTTTCGGAGAGTTGTTTCTGAAAGATCAGTACGGGAAAAGACTGCCGTTGAGCGTTTTTTCCAGGCTGGAATTGAAATAGAATAAAAAATAATGATATGAATTTGTTGACCGTTTATTGGGACGTGGATCCCGTCATCTTTTCACTGGGAAAAATCCAGATCCGTTATTACAGTTTGTTTTTTATTATAGCATTTACCATCGGGTACTACCTGTTTAAGTATTTCTTTAAAAGAGAGCAGGTTCCCCTGAAAATCCTGGATCCGCTGCTTTATACCCTGATCATAGGAACTTTGGTAGGAGCACGCCTGGGGCATTGCCTGTTTTACCAGCCGGATTATTACCTGGCCAATCCCATAGAGATCCTGTATGTCTGGGAAGGCGGCCTGGCCTCCCACGGAGGGGCCATTGCCCTGTTGCTTGCCATGTGGTGGTTTGCGCATCATTACGGCAAGAAGAATCAATTCAGTTTCCTGTGGATTATGGACAGGCTGGGCATAACGGTGGCACTGGCCGGATTCTTCATACGTATGGGGAATCTGATGAACTCGGAAATATACGGGAATGAAACAACCATGCCCTGGGGATTTGTATTCCTGCGTAACGGGGAATTGGCGCCTAAACATCCCACACAATTGTACGAGGCCCTTTCCTACCTGGCCCTGTTTGTTTTGCTGTTGTTCCTGTACAGGAAACGACTGCCCCGTCTGAAAGAGGGCACTCTTTTCGGTATCTTTTTACTGGTATTGTTCGCAGCCCGCTTTTTTATTGAATACATCAAAGAACCGCAGGTGCCTTTTGAAGAATCCATGGCTTTGAATATGGGGCAGATCCTGAGTATTCCTTTTATCTTTGCAGGCGCTGTACTTTTACTTTACAGCATAATGAGGGGTAAGCCGGCATTACGGGAGGTTCCGCAGGAAAAGAAACCGGAGAAAGAACCGCCGCTGAGCAGTACCCGCGGAACGTATTGAACCCATTTATTGCAGTATGCCAAAAACAAAATCCCAGGTAGTTATCAAAAACAAACGCGCGTCTTTTGAATACGAGTTCATAGACACGTATACGGCGGGGATCGTGCTGACCGGAACGGAGATCAAATCCATAAGGGCAGGCAAAGCTTCGCTGGTAGATTCCTATTGTTATTTTGTGGGCAAAGAATTGTTCGTCAAAAACATGAACATTGCGGATTACTGGTGGGGGTCGTTTAACAAACACGATCCCAGGCGGGATCGTAAATTACTGCTCAACAAGAGGGAACTGAGCAAGTTATTCCGGGCAACCCGTGAAAAAGGGCTTACCATAGTGGTGACCAAGCTGTTCATAACCGATAACGGCTATGCCAAACTCAATATCGCACTGGCCCGCGGGAAGAGGGAGTACGATAAGAGGGAAACCATCAAGGAAAAAGACATGAAAAGGGAATCGGACCGAATGGCCCGGTTGTGATCCTTTTCGCAGCTAATCCACAGGCGAGGGTGAAGGCAAAAAGAAAGCCAATCCTAACACTGCCAGTATTATAACGGCAGAAATGATCAACGGCCACAATATGCCCATGTTTTCCAGGGCAGACCACAATCCGTTTTCAAGAAAATCAAGATACCATTCTCCGGGGGTTGATAAAGGAATAATCATAGCTTCATAGTTTTGTTATAGATACAATTTTAGCGATTAATGCTGCAACAAACAAGATTTCTGTCTCCGTACCCGTTGTCTACGCGGGTTACCGGCGGCCAGAATTTGTGAGGTACGATCCAGGAAAGCGGGTAGGCCGCTTTTTCACGGGAATAAGGATGAGTCCAGTTGTCCGAACAAACTTCCACAGCCGTATGGGGTGCATTCTTCAACAGGTTGTCCTCTGTGGTGCCTGATGAACCGTTTTCCCCGGCCAGGGCTTTACATTCTTCCAGGATGCTGAGCATGGCCTGGGCAAAACGGTCCAGTTCTTCTTTTGATTCGCTTTCCGTGGGCTCAACCATTAGTGTGTCGTGTACCGGGAAGGATAGAGTAGGGGCATGAAAACCGTAATCCATAAGTCGCTTGGCCACATCCGTGGCATCGGCTCCGTAGGTTTTGCCAAAATGACGCAGATCCAGGATGCATTCGTGAGCCACAAACCCGTTTTCCCCGCAATACAAGGTCGTATATGCCGGGGCCAGTTTTTTTGATAAATAATTGGCATTCAGGATGGCATATTCAGATACCCTTCGCAGACCGTCACGTCCCAACAATTTTATATAACCGTAAGTTATGGGTAATAACAACGGGAATCCGTAAGGTGTTGCGGCTACCGTTTTTCCGCCACCACAATCTGACAGCGGATGACCGGGCAGGTATGGGGCCAGTTCTTTGGTGCAGCATATGGGGCCCACTCCGGGTCCTCCTCCGCCGTGAGGCATGGAAAAGGTTTTGTGGAGGTTCAGATGGCACACATCGGCTCCCAGGATCCCCGGGTTGGTAATTCCTACCTGGGCATTCATATTGGCACCGTCAATGTAAACCAAGCCTCCGTTTTGATGCACAATGTCGCAAATTTCCCGTATGGCCGGTTCAAAAACACCGTGTGTAGAGGGATAAGTGATCATCATGCAAGAGAGGTTCTCACTGTATTGACCGGCTTTTTCCCGCAATTCTTCAATATCTATGTTTCCTTGTTCATCGCACCCAACTATTATTATGTCCAGGCCGGCCATAGCGGCACTTGCCGGATTAGTTCCATGCGCGGATGACGGGATAAGGGCAATATTGCGGTGTCCCTGCCCGGTTTCTTTCTGCCGGGAGCGAATGACCGTCAGACCTGCATATTCCCCGGCTGCCCCGGAGTTCGGTTGGAGCGAACAGGCATCCAGTCCGGTGATCACAGACAGATCGTGTTCCAATTCCCTGATAAGCTGCATGTAGCCTTCAACCTGGTAAGACGGGGCAAAAGGATGAATGGAATTCCATTCGCTCCAGCTAAGAGGCATAAGTTCCACGGCGGCATTGAGCTTCATGGTACAGGATCCCAGGGGGATCATGGAATGTGCCAGGGAGATATCGCGTGTTTCCAGTGTTTTTATGTAACGCATCATCTCTGTTTCCGAGTGGTATTTGTTGAACACAGGTTCTTCCAAAACAGGGGTGGAACGTTCCATAAATGAGGGGATTTGCGGCTCGTAGCGATGTTTACCCCGGGAGAGGGTGAATATTTCCAGTATCGTTTCCAGTTCGCGGTCGTTGGATAATTCGTCAAAAGACATCCTGATGCTTTGGGAATCGGGATAGAAGAAGTTGATTTTCAAGGTTTGTGCGTTGGCTTTGATACGGGCTGTATCTACCCCGGTCAGTTCTATGGTGTCAAAGAAATTTTGGTGTTTCAGGGTAAATCCGTTGGCGGCCAGAATGCCGGCAGCCACGTGGGCATAATACCTGCCGTTCTGAGCAATTTCACGGATCCCCTTGCTGCCGTGATAAACGGCATACATACCGGCCATTGTGGCCATCAGGGCTGTTGCCGTACATATATTGGATGTGGCTTTTTCACGTTTGATGTGCTGTTCGCGTGTCTGAAGCGCCAGGCGGTAAGCGGGTTTGCCCAGCCTGTCCACGGAAAGGCCCACTATACGTCCCGGAATGTTGCGGCGGTATTTCTCGGAACAGGCAATATACCCGGTGATGGGACCTCCAAATCCCGGAGGAAGTCCAAAGCGCTGGGCACTGCCAACGGCAATATCGGCACCCCAGGCGGCCGGTTCTTTCAAAACGGCCAGTGCCAACAAGTCACAGGCGGCCGTTACAAGCAACTCCCTTTGATGGGCTTCTTTGCAAAGTTCGGTATAATCACACAACAGGCCGTCGGCTCCGGGATACTGAACCATAATGCCAAACAGGCGGGATGCGTATTTTTCAATTACAGGGAGCGGATCCCCGCTCAGGTCTGCGGTAATGATCTCAATGCCCAATCCTTCCGCCCTGGTTTCCATTACGGCAAGTGTCTGGGGAAACATGTTCTTGTCTGCCAACATAACATTTCGGCCTTCTTTTACAAATGGCCTGGGTCGAAGCTCCAGCATCATTCGCATGGCCTCGGCAGCTGCGGTAGACTCGTCCAGAAGGGAACTGTTTGCCAGGTTGTATCCTGTAAGACTGCAGACCATTGTCTGAAAATTGAACAACGCTTCCAGACGTCCCTGGGAAATTTCAGATTGGTACGGTGTATAAGAAGTATACCATCCCGGGTTTTCAAAAATGTTACGCATTATTACCGGTAAAGAGGCGGTTCCGTAATACCCCGTTCCAATAAGGGAGCGGAAAGGCAGGTTTTTGGAGGCCAGGTTTTTCAAATGCATGGTAAATTCGTATTCACTCATGCCTTTTTCCAGGGCCAGCGGCTCCTTCATCCTGATGCCGGCGGGTACGGTTTTATCAATGAGCGTATCCAGGGAATCTACCCCTATAACATCCAGCATTTCCCGGATCTGTTCAGGCCGGGGACCGTTGTGTCTTTCTGTAAATGTCTGTGCCATATTGTGTGACAAATAATTTTGGTTAGTCGTTGGTAGCATCCATTTTTAAGAGGATAAACAAAAGTAATGTAAAAGTCCATAAGGAAGAACCCCCGTAGCTGATAAAAGGCAAAGGAATGCCAATAACCGGTGTAATCCCGATGGTCATACCAATATTGATGAAAACGTGGAAAAAAATACACGCCGCCACGCCGTAGCCGTATATTCGGCCAAACGGATGTCGTTGTTTTTCAGATATTTGTATAATTCTTATCAAAAGGAACATATACAAGAAAACAACCAGTGAAGCACCCAGGAATCCCCATTCTTCCCCAATGGAACAAAAAATAAAATCGGTACTCTGTTCCGGTACAAAATTGTATTTTGTCTGTGTTCCCTGTAAAAATCCTTTACCAATAAAACCGCCCGATCCTATGGCAACTTTGGACTGGTACACGTTGTACCCGCTTCCGTAGATGTCTTTGTCAATCCCCAGCAACGTTTCAATACGTGCCTGCTGGTGCGGTTTAAGCACGTTGTTGAATAAATAGCCTACCGAAAATATCAGGACAATACTGCTCACGAAACTCAACACCAGTATTTTCAGGAAGGTAAGTTTTTTACGGAAAGCAAGAATCAGCGACACGATTACAAGGGGAACGGTTACTATAAGGAACCACACGTATTTTTCAAAATAGGCAAAAAGATCTACGGACAACATGTCCAGGATATAAGGGATCAAAAAATAAACAGCGGTAAAAGAGATGATCGCAATTAAAACCGGTCTTTTTTTCCCTGCAGCCAGGAATGCCGTTATAAAACAGATGTCCAGGGTCAGCCACAGAACATACAACGGGCTCCAGATGATAGACAACAGGAACAAAACGATAGCAGCAATGCCTGTCAGGGGAATCCAGCCCGGAAGGCCTTCCCGGTACAACACAATGATGAAAGCCAACAGAACCAGGGCCAGACCCGTTTCATCTTCCAGAAGGATCAATGCGGCCGGTATCAGGATCAGGGCTGTTACATATAAAATCCCGCGAAAAGTTCTCAGGTGAAAGTGAGGCCGGCTCATTACCCCGGCCAGTCCCAGGGCCACGAAAACTTTAGTCATTTCAGCAGGCTGAAAATGAACCGGTCCAAACACAAGCCATGATTTTGACCCTCCGCGTTCCACGCCCAGAACCAGCACGGAAAGCAGCAACAATATTCCCAGGATATACAGAACGTTGGAGAACATTTCATAAAACCGGGTTGGAATAAGCAGTACCACTATGGCCAGGAACCAGGCCCCGAATATCCAGATCATCTGCATGCCGTAGCGTTGCGATGTGTCAAAGATCTGTCCGTGTTCGGGATCGTATACGGCTGAAAAAATGCTGATCCACCCGATTAAGACCAGGATCAGATAGGCGGCAACACTCCACCAGTCCAGTTTTCTGAAAAATGTATGTTCTCTTCTTCTCATTCCAGATGACGTGTCAGCAGGTCTTGTTCCAGGGTTCGCTCATAAAGCCATTGCCGGGAAGGATGGATTTCCCCGGTAAGGTATTTTTCCACCAGCAGCGAAGCGACCGGTGCAGCTTGGGATGCTCCGAATCCGCCTTGTTCAATGTATACGGCCACAGCGATCCTGGGATCTTCCCGTGGGGCAAAACAGATAAAGACCGAGTGGTCCTCTCCGTGGGGATTCTGTGCCGTTCCGGTCTTGCCGCACATTTCCACACCGGGAATGGCTGCCAGCCTGGCCGTGGCTCCGGACCCTGCCGGAGCGTGTACAGCCTGGTACATGCCTTCCACAATAATTGGAAAATATACAGAATCAACCATTACCTGGTGCCTTTCCACTGCAGGTCTGAATCCGGGATCTTCCGGTATTTCCCGCACCAAATGCGGTGTATAATAATGGCCCCTGTTGGCCATCACGGCAGCCAGGTTAGCCAACTGCAGGGGAGTAGCCCCAATTTCACCCTGTCCTATAGAAAGGGAAATAACCGTAAGGGATCTCCAGGCGTTTGTACCATAAATACGGTTGTATGTAACAGAGCCCGGAATGGATCCCGGCAATTCCCCGGGTATATCAATGCCCAGTTTTTGTCCAAACCCGAAGCTTTTCACATATTCCTGCCAGACATCCATAGCTGTTGCCGTATTTTCGTATTCCGGATTGTCCAGAATATTTCTGAACACATAACAGTAATAGGCATTGCAAGACATCATGACAGATTGCATCAGATTCAGAGGAGAGGGATGGCTGTGACAGCCCACCGTCAGCGATCCGGCCCTGTATCCCATATTACAGGAATACCGTGTATTGGGAGTCACCACATCCTCCTGCAACCCTATCAGTCCGTTTACCAATTTGAAAACGGATCCCGGGGGATAAGAAGACATAATGGCCCGGTTGAACATAGGCTTCAGAGGGTCTGATATTACCTTGGAATAATGGGCGCCAAAATTTGTGAGGTATTCGGTAGACAGACCGGTAGAAGTGATCAGGGTGAGAACCTCCCCTGAAGATGGGTCCAGGGCAATAACCGATCCCACTTTGTTTTTCATAAGCTCTTCCCCAAAGGCTTGTAACGGCAGATCAATGGAGGTGACCATATTTTTCCCCGGAACGGCGGGTTTGTCGTAATCACCCTCTTCGTAAGATGATTTGATTTGGTTGTGTACGTCTCTCAGGTAAATAGAATATCCCTTTTCTCCTTTCAGCCAGGGTTCGTAATATTCTTCCAGGCCTGTGCGTCCGATGTAATCCCCGGGCCGGTAGTCGGGATTTTTTTCCAGAAAAGTGCCATCGGCTTCAATAATATATCCGAGCAAATTTCCGCAAACAGGTGAAGGGTAATCGCGCACACTCCTTGTCTGTACGGAAAAACCCGGAAACCGGTGAGCTCTTTCCAGGAAGCGGGTGTATTGCTCTCTACTTACCTGGCGTAGAAATATGACAGACTGATATCCTATGGCCCTGCGCCGGGAATTTACCTGGGCCAGCATGTCACCCATTTGTTCACGCGACAATTGAAAAATGGAACAAAACCCCGTAGTATCAAAAGGTTCCAATTCCCTGGGGGTGATCATAATATCGTACGCGGATTGATTCCCCACCAGGATGTTTCCGTTGCGGTCATAGATCAGACCACGTGAAGGGTAGATGATCTCGTAACGCAACACGTTATTTGATGCGGTAACTTTATATTCTTTATTTACCAACTGCAGGAATACAAGACGTCCTATCAGGATCAGCAGACAAATGACAAAGAAAGCTATGATTATATTTTTTTCTCTTGCCCTGTTTTCCATTGCGGTTACCTCCTTCGTTCAAAAAAGGTTCTTTTGAATAACAGGACAAGAACAACATTGAGGACCAGACTGCACAAAAGACGCGCAGCGGTTTGCCAGAAAAGGAAGAAACTAAAACTTTCCAGGTTGAAATAAACCAGGTGATGCACAGAAACGCTCATCAATACAAATAACAGATAACGGGAAAAGCCGAACGACCGGAATCCGGGTACTGACAGGTCGTCAAAATCTCCTTTGACTGCCAGGAGTTTAAACATACTGTTCCTCATAGCCCCCAGCATAACAAAAGAAGCTGTATGTAACCCCATAATACCGGCACTCAGTATATCCATTCCCAATCCGAAAGCAAAAGCCCAGAGCATAAGTAGCCAGGAAGGATAAGTGCACGGGAACAGCAGGAGAAAAAGAATGTAGGGCATGGGATACAGGAAGGTTCCCAGGTTCAGACCTTCGAACAGCAACAGCTGTACCGCCATAATAACAACAAAACGCAGGATATATTTCAGAAAATCATTCATAGATCCTCCTCCTGCGGATTGTTAATTAATTCCCGGATCTCCTGTGCTCCTTTGTTTGATACTACATGAACGTAATGAAGGCTCTTGAAATCTTCAAAAAGTTCCACTTCCAGTTCCAGGAAGGTTCCCTGTTTCAGGGTCCCTGATTTTACAAAACCTATGGGTATATCCGGAGGGAATACCAGGGAGAACACGCTGCTGACAACGGTGTCCCCCACACTGATTTCAATATGTTGCGGGATTTCGGAAAGAAAAACCCGGCGGTAATCCACTCCATCCCAATGCAAGGTCCCGAATGTGCCGCTTTTTTTAAGTTCTGCCGTAAAACGTTGTTGCGTGTTTAGCAGGGAAATTATCATGGCATAATGATCGGAAACATTGGACACCACTCCTACTATACCTTGTGAACTGACAACTCCCATATCCTGTTCAAGTCCGTCCTGTATGCCTTTGTCTATTATCAGGAAATTGTGCTGCCTGTTAACGGTGTTTCTTATAACCCGGGCCGGAATATAGGAAAAAGTATCTCTCAGGGCAAAGATGCTGTCTGTTTTGAGGACATTGCCTGTTGACGCCTCTGTCAGCCGGGACATCTCATTTAAAAGCCGGGTGTTTTCCAGAGCCAGCTGCCGGTTGATCTCTTTAAGATTCGTAAAAGCCACCCAGGAAGATCGCCTTTCCCACCAACTGATCTGGCGGGCACGAATGAAGTTCAGGATGGCGTTCTGCTGAAAATAACTGTTATTGACAAGCATAACAACAGCACCCGCCTGCAGGACAAGAAACAGCAGCAGAACCAATAGTTTCCTGAGCAAAGGGGAGGTATTGAACATGCACGACCTTTATTTTTATCTTAACAAAAACGGGAATTTCCCGATATTTTTCAATGCAATCCCGGTTCCCCTGGCAACGGAGTGCAAAGGACCTTCCGAAATATGGAACGGGATATTGATCTTGTCTTCAAGCCTTTTATCCACACCGCGCAATAAGGCGCCTCCTCCTGTAAGAAAAATGCCCCGTTGTACTATATCTGAATACAGCTCAGGAGGGGTCTGTTCCAAAACAGACAACACAGCCGTTTCAATTTTTACCAGGGATTTATCAAGACAGTGGGCAATTTCCTGTGAGGTAACCGATACTTCCACGGGGAGGGCGGTCATCAGGTTGGGACCGCGAACCAGCATAGGTTCCGGGGGATTGTCCAAATCCGACAAGGCAGATCCAACGCAGATCTTTATGTCTTCTGCAGTGCGTTCGCCAATTTTAATATTATGCTGGTGACGCATGTATTGCTGGATCTCTGTGGTAAATACGTCTCCGGCAACACGAATACTTTGGTTGCAGACGATCCCTCCCAGGGCAATGACCGCAATTTCCGTAGTACCACCGCCTATATCCACTACCATATTCCCTTCAGAAGCCGTTACGTCTATACCAATTCCCAATGCGGCAGCCATAGGTTCGTAGATCATGTATACATCACGGCCTCCGGCATGTTCGGACGAATCGCGCACCGCGCGGATCTCTACCTCGGTACTCCCGGAAGGTATGCAGACAACCATCCGTAAACTCGGCATAAAAAATTTGTTTTGCGGGTTGATCATTTTGATCATCCCGCGGACCATTTGCTCGGCAGCGTTAAAATCTGCGATCACACCATCGCGCAAAGGGCGGATGGTTTTGATGTTTTCGTGAGTCTTTCCCTGCATCATCCTGGCTGTCCGGCCTATGGCCATAGGTTTTCCGGTGTTTTGATCTATTGCAATAATGGACGGTTCATCCACTACAATTTTATCGTTGTGAATAATGATGGTATTGGCAGTACCCAGGTCAATGGCCAGTTTTTGAGATAAGAATGAAAAAGCCATATAAAAAATCTAGTGTTTGAAATGGCGTATGCCCGTAAAGACCATAGCCATATCGTGTTCGTTACAAAAATCAATACTTTCGCGATCCCTGATGGAGCCTCCCGGCTGGATAACCGCAGTGATGCCTTCCTGCCAGGCCAGCTCTACGCAGTCCGGGAACGGGAAAAAAGCATCTGAAGCCATAACGGCATCCTTTAGTGACAATTTGTACTCGTGGGCTTTTTCTATGGCGTGTTTCAGGGAATCTACCCGGGAAGTCTGTCCCATACCGCTGGAGATCAATCTCCCGTTTCCGGCCAGTACAATGGCATTTGATTTGGTGTGCTTTACCAGTTTGTTGGCAAAGACCAGGTCGTTTACCTGGGCCTTGGACGGAGCCTTGTGGGTAGCCAGTGTAAAGGATGCAGCATCTTCCACTTTGTTGTCCCGGTCCTGAACTATAACACCGTTTAAGAGGGATCTGAATTCTTTTTCCGGAAGCGGTTTTGCCGTGTCGGTCTGTAATATGATCCGGTTCTTTTTGCTTTTGAGTATTTCCAAAGCCTGCGGATCGTAAGAAGGTGCGATGACTACTTCAAAGAAAAGCGGGTTCATCAATTGTGCCACATCCCCTGTCAGGGGACGGTTGATAATAATGATACCCCCGAACGCACTTACCGGATCTGCCTGCAGGGCCTGTTCCCATAATTGCTTCAGGTTTTTGCCTGTGGCGCATCCGCATGCGTTGTTGTGCTTCATGATGGCAAGGGCCGGTTCCGTAAAATCGCCTATCAGGCGCAGGGCGGCTTCTATGTCCAGCAGGTTGTTGTAAGAAATATCTTTCCCGTGCAATTGACGCGGCAGGCTGTCGGTTGTTCCGAAATACATGGCTTCCTGGTGCGGATTTTCTCCGTAGCGCAAAGAAACGGGTGTTTCCAACAGGTTATGGCTGAATGCGGGGATGCCAATATCCCGGTTCATGTATTGGAAAATGGCCGTGTCGTAATGGGAACTGACTTTAAACGCATGTGCGGCAAAGAACATCCGGTCACTAAGCGTTGTATGGCCGTCCTGGGCGTTTAAAAGGTCCAGCAATTGCGGATACAGAGACCGGTCTGGAACTACAAGGACGTCTTTGTAATTTTTAGCAGCCGCCCTGATCAGGGATATCCCGCCGATGTCAATTTTTTCTATGATCGCAGCGTGGTCTGCCCCGGAGGCCACGGTGTCTTCAAAAGGATACAGATCCACAATGACCAGATCTATTGGTCCTATTTCCCACTGCTTCATGTCTGACCGGTCTTCAGGGACATCCCGTCTGCCCAGAATACCTCCGAACACTTTGGGATGCAGTGTTTTAACGCGGCCCCCCAGGATAGAAGGGTAACCGGTCAGATCTTCTACTGCCGTAGCAGGAATATCCAGGCTTTTAATGTATTCCAGGCTCCCGCCGGTTGAATGGATATGCACTCCCAAAGAGGCCAGCTTTCTGACGATTGGTTCCAGGCCCTCTTTGTGGTAAACGGAAACAAGGGCACTTCTTACGGGTATATTTCTTAGGTTATTGGTCATCGTTTCACCCATACCTGACGCTCAATAGCCTGATCCAGGGAGATCAGCGTCTCGGTTTGTATTACGGAAGGAATGTTGCGGATAATATCTATGAGCACTTCCATCAGGTGGTCGTGGTCCCGGCAATACAGCTTCAGCCATAAAGCGTATTTTCCCGTAACAAAGTGGCATTCAACCACTTCTGAAATGCTTTTTAATGCTTCTATCACGGTGGGATATTGGTTTGCCTGTGACAGCTGGATCCCAACAAAAGCACATACATTCAACCCAAGAGTTTGGGGTTTAACAAGCAGCCGGGAACCGGTAATAATTCCCAGGGCTTCCATTTTTTTCACGCGCTGATGTATGGCAGCTCCGGAAACACCGCATTCACGGGCAATTTCAAGAAAAGGCATACGCGCATTCTTGACCAGAAACGCTAAAATTTTCTGGTCCGTGGCATCAATCTGATACTTGGGCATAATAATTCTTCGTTAAGTCTGTAAAGTTATGAAAAATTATTAGACTTCTGGTAGTAAAACAACCATTTTATAGGGATTTCTCCTTTACAGGCAAGGACGTAATCTTCGGTGGAGCAAGCAATATGGACGGGCCGTGCGGGGTCCTTACTATTTGGAACCTCAATCCACCATCTTCCGGTTTTTTTAGACAGCAAAAAAACAAGTTCCTGACCATCCTCTCCCATTTGAACCACTTTTCTGTGGAATAAATCAGTGTCCTTTTCAGGGTGTTCATTTACAGAGACGGCAAGACCTTCCGTAATGTGCCATATGACCTGGGCCGTAAGACGGGCGGACTGGGAATACCGGCGGCTTTTGGCGGGATATCCGTATAGTATCGCAAGCCGCAGATCAGCCGAAAGACCCGCATACCGGGCAAGGGTGCATATCTCTTCAGCATACAAACCGTTTGGTGTGGTGCTGATACCGTCAGGGGCATCCGAATGGCGTACTGATCGCATATCTATATAATGATAAGCAGCTTCCCTTAGCAACGGTTCTGCCGTAGCAACGCTGTTCCTGAAGTCTCCCAGGCGAAGCGTTTCCACATAATGATCCGTAAGCGAATCCAAAACGGCCGGATTGGTCAGGTAACGCTGAAACCCTATCCAGGTGAAATAGGACGGCTTCATTTTATCCAGTATAGCCTGAACCGGATCCGGATCTTCTGTACCGCGTGAGATCAGGCTTACACGTGGATTATTTGTCTGAATGAAAGCCCCCGGATGGGGCTGTTCCTCCCCATTTAGCACAATGCAGGGAATGTTCAATTTTTCCGCAACCGACAGCACTTTCGGCATTTGCGTTTGCAAGGTGTCTTCTATATAATATATACGGGAATGACTTTGGGGATACAACAATTTCAACTCGTGCAGCACTTCTCCGCCTTTTCCGGCAAAGACCAAAAGAGCCATGCAACCGGGCATGTCCGCACAGAGAGCATCGGCATGCAGCGCTTCCAGGGGAAAACGTTTTTCACTCATTGTCTTTCTTTTGAATGATCTTTTGGCAATCTTCCAGGGTCAGGGTTTCAGGGTCTGTTCCTTTGGGGATCCTGTAATTCTTTTTGGCGTGACTTATATACGGTCCGTAACGGCCTTTCAATACGCGGATATCCTCTTTAGGAAATTCCAGGATGTGTTTTTTGGCATCCTGCTCCCGCGCCTGTTCTATCAACTCCACACACCTGTCCAGGGTAATGGAATAGGGGTCGTCACTTTTACCCAAAGATACGAATTTACCCTGCCATTTCACATAGGGACCAAAACGACCTTTGGAAACAAGTACAGGAGAATCCTGGTAAAGACCCATTTCCCGGGGCAGTTTGAATAGTTGCAGGGCTTCTTCCAGGGTAATGGATTCCAACAACTGGCCTTTGGCCAGACCGGCATAGCGTTTTTCGGGATCCTCACTATCTCCCAACTGGGCCATTGCTCCAAAACGTCCCAATCTTACGGACACCGGTTTTCCGGTTACGGGGTCATTTCCAAGAGCTCTCTCCCCGTTTCCCGGGCGTGAAGTTTCCAGTGCCTGGTCCAGCGTTTTGCTGAACGACCGGTAGAATTCTTCCAGCATTTTGTTCCATACCAGATTTCCGGAAGCGATCCGGTCAAAATCTTCTTCTACTTTGGCCGTAAAATTATAATCCACAATGGAAGCAAAATATTCCATCAGGTAGTCGTTTACCAGTATACCGATGTCTTCAGGAAAAAGTTTTCCCCTTTCTTCCCCGTATTTCTCGGTGTTTTCCCGGCGGGTAACCCGGTTGTCCTGAAGCACAAGTTCCAGGTATTTTCTGGTTTTAGCCGGACGATCTCCTTTTATTACGTATTGTCTTTGCAGGATGGTGGAAATGGTAGGGGCGTAAGTGGAGGGACGGCCAATCCCCAGTTCTTCCATCTTTTTTACCAGGCTGGCTTCCGTGTACCGGGGCGGAGATTGTGTAAACCGCTCAACGGCCTTGATCTGTCCGGCTTCCAGGTTGTCGCCGGTTTCCAAAGGAGGCAGTGTATCGGCCTGTTTTGTCCCGGTTTTTTCCGGTTCGTCATCCGAGGACTCCCGGTATACTTTAAGAAATCCCTCAAAGACAACAACTTCTCCCGTTGCCACGAACACGTGAGCAGGCATTCCGTTATCCAGTGAAATTTGGGTTTTATCTACCAGCGCATCTGCCATTTGGGATGCCAGCGTCCTTTTCCAGATCAGATCGTACAATTTTTTTTCAGCCGCGTTTCCTTCAACTTTGGTCTGTTCCATAAACGTGGGGCGAATGGCCTCGTGTGCCTCCTGGGCACCTTTGGAACGTGCGGTGTACTGCCTTGTTTTGCTGTAATCTGCTCCGAAGGAATCTGTTATGATCTTTTTTGCCGAGGCAAGTGCCATTTTGGAAAGCTGCGTGGAATCGGTACGCATGTATGTGATGCGTCCCGATTCATAGAGACGTTGTGCCACGCTCATGGTCTGGCCTACCGAAAAGCCGAGTTTGCGGGAGGCTTCCTGCTGGAGGGTAGATGTGGTAAACGGAGGGGCCGGACTTTTGCGGCCTTGTTTTTTTTCCACGTTGGTAACCCGGTATGATGATCCAATGCATGTGTTCAGAAAATCTTCCGCTTCCTTATCCGTTTTCAGTCGCCGGTTGAGCTCCGCTTTGAAGAGATCCGTGTTTCTTGCCTGGCAACTGAAAAGTCCTTCCACCCGGAAAGAGGATGTGGATTGGAACTTCATGATCTCCCTTTCGCGTTCCACCACAAGGCGGACGGCAACGGATTGTACCCGGCCCGCTGACAGGCGCGGTTTCACTTTTTTCCAGAGAATCGGGGATACTTTATAGCCGACCAGCCGGTCCAGAACGCGACGTGCCTGTTGGGCCATTACCAGGTTCATGTCAATATCCCGGGGATTTTCAATGGCCTGCAGAATGGCATCTTTGGTGATCTCGTGAAAAGCTATACGGCGTGTTTTTTCATCCGGGAGCTGTAACGTTTCCTTTAAATGCCAGGCAATGGCTTCTCCTTCCCGGTCTTCATCCGAGGCAAGCCATACCAGTGAAGCTTCCCGGGCCGCTTTGGTAAGGTTTTTGATAAGGTCTTTCTTGTCGGGGGAAATGACATACTCGGGAGTAAAACCTTTTTCCGGATCAATCCCAAGCTTTTTTTTGGAAAGGTCCCTGATATGACCGAAGCTTGATGTAACCGTAAATGTTTCTCCCAACGCTTTGGCAATGGTTTTGGCCTTTGCCGGTGACTCAACAATAACTAGGTTTTTCTCCATACGCAATCAATGTCTGACGGTGCAAAGTAAGACATAAAGTAAGGTATATTCCAAATATTTATACGTAATTTTGCAGAACTACACGAATATCTCATGAAGGAAAAGACAAAGAAAAAAATTTGTAAATGGTTGTGGATCATAGTCCTTGTCCCTGTCGCTTTAGTTTTACTGATGTTGTTCCTGGTAGGAGTCTTCACCGACATTCCCTCTTTCCGGGCCCTGGAGAATCCCAAGAACAATCTGGCTACCGAACTAATCTCTGAAGACGGTGTGGTCATTGCCACGTTCCATGTGGAAAACCGTACCTATGTTAATTACGAAGACCTGTCCGAAAATTTAATAAATGCAGTCATTGCTACCGAAGACATCCGTTTTTTCCGTCACTCGGGTATAGATTTTTATGCCCTGGTCAGGGTAGCCGTCAAATCCGTTTTATTGGGTCAAAGCAGTTCCGGAGGGGGAAGCACACTTACCCAGCAGGTGGCCAAAACGCTGTATCCCAGGGATACAACCATCTACAAATTTCCCGGAGGGGCCGCATTCAAAATGATGGTGATCAAGATGAAAGAATGGATCACGGCCGCTAAGCTGGAACGCAATTACACCAAAGAGGAATTGCTGACCATGTACCTGAATTCTGTTTTTTTCGGGAGCAATGCTTACGGGATCAGAGCGGCTGCGTCTACTTTCTTTGATAAACATCCTTCGCAACTCACAGTGGAGGAGTCTGCCACTCTGGTTGGGATGGTCAATAAACCAACCCGGTACAACCCGGTATTGAATTATGAATCTTCCCTGCGCAGGAGGAACCGCGTTATTTCCCAGATGAGCAAATACAAATTCATTTCACACCGGCAGGCAGATTCCATTATGTCCCTGCCCATTGAACTGAATTATTCCACCCGCGACCACAATGCGGGGTTGGCTCCTTATTTCAGGGATATGCTCAGAAGGGTGATGAGTGCCGGTGAGCCTGTAAAAAAGGATTTCGATTATCCGGAACATTACCGTGAAGCTCTGGATATGTGGGAGAACGATCCCCTGTACGGATGGCTGAACAAAAACATTAAGCCCGACGGTACTGCTTATGATCTGGACCGGGACGGCCTGAAAATTTATACAACCGTCAACGCCCGGATGCAGTTGTACGCCAACCAGGCCATAGAAGAACACCTGAGTACCCTGCAACCCGTTTTTTACCGGGATATGCGTTACAAAAAAAACCGGCCGTTTTCAGATGAAGTACCCCCGGAAGTGATCGACCTGGTGATGAAACAAGCAATCCGATGGAGTGACCGTTACAGGAATATGAAGGAAGACGGGGCAAGTGAAGAAGAAATAGAAAAAGCGTTCCGGAAAAAAACATCCATGCGTGTTTTTTCCTGGACCGGAAAAGACGGAACGTATGCCGTAGACACCCTCCTGACTCCCGGGGATTCCATATTACATTACAAATCTTTTCTCCGCGGAGCCATGATGGCCATGGAACCGGAAACAGGTCATGTGAAAGCGTATGTAGGCGGTCCCAATTACAGGTATTTTAAATACGACAATGCCCGCCAGGGAAGGCGCCAGGTAGGGTCCACCATCAAGCCGTTCCTGTATTCCCTGGCCATGCAGGAAGGATATACTCCCTGTGACCGGGTGGTAAATGTCCCCCAGACTTTCATTGTGGGAGACACTACCTGGACCCCGGAAAGTGTGGATAAACCGGAATGGATAGGCAGGCAGGTTACGTTAAAATGGGGTCTTACCAAGAGCAGCAATAATATTTCCGCTTACCTTATGAAACAGTTTGGTCCGGAAGCAATGGTGGCCATGTCCCATAAACTGGGAATAAAAAGTCATCTGGATCCTGTGGTTTCCCTGTGCCTGGGACCTGCCGATCTGCGACTTTACGAGATGGTAAGTGCTTACAACACGTTTGCCAACAAAGGGGTATATGTAGATCCCTTCCTGGTGACACGCATAGAAGACAATACCGGGAACCTGCTGACTTCTTTCAGCCCGCGGAAACGCGAAGCCATTGGAGAACATACCGCTTATCTTATGATCAACCTGTTGCAGGGAGTTGTCAATGAAGGAACCGCGGTCCGAATACGCGCGTTGTACTTGCCCCAGGGAGCTGTGGCCGGGAAAACAGGAACGACCAACGACCAGTCTGACGGTTGGTTTATGGGGATCACCCCCAAATTAACGGCAGGTGTATGGGTAGGAGCCGAAGACCGGCAGGTTCACTTTGAATCCCTGGCCCTGGGAGGAGGATCCAATATGGCACTGCCTGTATGGGGGATCTTTATGAAAAAGATCATGGAAGATCCGGTTTTGGGCTTTTCGGTAGAGGATCAATTTACCGCCCCTCCCGGATTTAACATATCACTTGACTGTGACGGATCCGATCAGGATATTGAACGGCAACAACGCCGGACAGACAGCTTTTTCAATTGATAATGAATATAGCTTTGATTTACGGAGGCAACTCCTCCGAACGTGAAATTTCCGTATTGAGCGGCAAAAACATTTCCGGCAATTTATTAAGGGAAGGCCGGAACGTATATGAAATAGACATATATTACGACAATTGGAAACTGGTTGCTGTCAACGGCCTGGAAATTCAGCCCGTGCAAGTGGACAAAAACGGATTTACGGTGGAATGGGAAGATGCCCGGATCAAATTTGATGTGGCCCTTCTGATGATCCACGGCACTCCCGGAGAAGACGGCCTTTTCATCTCGTACCTGGAAATGATGGGGATTCCCCATACAGGATGCCCGGCCCGTGTGGCTTTGCTGGCTTTCGACAAGTATGCCTGCAAAAATTTCCTGCGTCCTGCCGGTATTCAAATGCCCCGTGCTTACCGGATAACGGAAAAAATGTCCGACCGGTCCTGGCAGGAGGAAGCTTCCCGGGTGCTGGGGCCTATGCCGTGGTTTGTTAAACCGGTGGCCGGAGGATCCAGTTTCGGTATTTCAAAGGTGCGTGAACCGGAAGCTTTACTGGCTGCGGTGGAAGAAGCCCTGAAAGAAGATGACCAGGTACTTGTGGAAGAATATATTGAGGGAACGGAAGTAACTAACGGGATCATGAAAACCAGGGAAAAAGCTTACATACTTCCAGTAACCGAGATCGTGCCTTACAGGGAGTGTGAATTTTTTGATTACAAGGCCAAATACAAAGGGGCATCGGCAGAGATCACCCCGGCCCGCATATCCCCGGAATTGACAAGCCTGGTTCAACAGACAACTTCTTTAATATACGACACCCTTGTATGCCGGGGCATTGTCAGGGTGGATTACATTATACGCGGGAACGAAGTGTATTTCCTGGAAGTCAACACGGTTCCCGGCATGACCACAAGGAGCCTGGTCCCCCAGGAAATTGAAGCGGCCGGTTTTACCTTGCCCGAGTTCCTGGATGAATTGATTCGTGCCGCCATAGATGAATATCAGAGAGTTTAAATCTTATGCAAAGGCCCGGCTGGAAAAAGACCGGGAAGCTCCCGAAATTCGTGTTGTTATCAGCTCGCTGCTGGCGAAATTCGCCGGGATACCCCATTATTGGTATCATACGCAAGAAGATCACGTGCTTTCGGCCGATACCGAAAATGCACTCCTGGAAGCCGTTTCCCAGGCGGTTGCCGGCAAACCCCTGCAATACATCCTGGGGTATGTAACATTTGGGGAATGCCGTATTGCAGTCAATGATCAGGTGCTGATTCCCAGGCCGGAAACGGAAGAATTGTGGAACCGGGCCAAACAGATGGAAGGCGACATCCTGGATGCCTGCACCGGGAGCGGGTGTCTGGCAGTTGCCTTAAAAAAAGCAACTCCCATAAAGACTGTTTTTGCTTTTGATATCAGTTCCGGAGCCCTGGAAGTGGCTCAAAAAAATGCAGCGGACAATCAAGTGGATGTTTCTTTTTTCCGTGCAGACCTGACAGATATGAACGGACTTGCAAAGGCTGCGGAAAGAGCAGGAGTGAAAACAAATTCACTGGGGCTGATCACGGCCAATCCGCCTTATGTAACGGAAAAGGAAAAAGCATCTATGTCTGAAAGGGTATTGTCGTTTGAACCACACACGGCACTTTTTGTGCCCGATGAAGATCCCCTGTTGTTTTACAGGCCTCTTGCTTCCCTGGGTAAGATGTATTTAAAGAAAGGAGGCTTTTTGATTGCCGAGATCAACGAATTGTTTGCCAAAGAGATTGCTTTATTGATGAGGGAAGCAGGTTACAGCGATATCCGTATCCATAAAGATTTATTCAAAAAAAACAGGTTTGTGGAGGCAAAATGGATACAATGAAAAACTTTTTTATTTATATTTGCACTACAATGAGACAAAACGCTATGATTAACAGATGGTGGTGGCACGGAGACAAAATTTTCCGCGTCGCATCTGTGGCATAGTTTAAATAACCCGATTTATTAACCATGATTGCCCTCTTGCTACGCAAGGGGGCTTTTTTTATTCTTTTTTTTAACCAAACCACAAAAATGAAAACAACCAAAAAGTTTCTTTTGCCGGATCAGGAAATACCAAAAGCATGGTATAACGTCCTGGCCGATCTGCCTTCGCTGCAGCCGATGTTACATCCCGCAACACGTCAGCCGGTTCAACCTTCAGACCTGGAGCCCTTGTTTGCCAAAGGTCTTATTGAACAGGAATTCTCCAAGGAGCGATGGATCGAGATCCCGGAAGAAGTACGTACATTATATAAAATATACCGGCCTTCTCCGCTGGTTCGTGCCAGCGGGCTGGAAAAAGCCCTGGACACCCCTGCCCGTATCTATTTCAAGAATGAAAGCGTTTCGCCGGTAGGTTCGCACAAACTCAACTCGGCTCTACCCCAGGCGTATTACAACAAAGTGGAAGGCGTCCGCCGCCTGACAACGGAAACAGGAGCGGGGCAGTGGGGCTCGGCAATCAGTATTGCCGCACGGCATTTTGGTTTGGATATGGAAGTCTTTATGGTACGGCTGAGTTACGACCAGAAACCTTACCGGAAAATTGTGATGCAGACTTACGGGGGAAAAGTTTTCTCTTCTCCTTCGGACAAGACCGAATCCGGACGAAAATTCAGGGCAGAAAAACCGGATACCCCGGGATCCCTTGGGATGGCTATCTCTGAAGCCTGCGAAAGGGCTGCACTGGATCCCGATACCCGGTACACCCTGGGAAGTGTGTTAAATATGGTTATGTTGCACCAGACCATCATTGGACTGGAAGCTGAACGCCAGTTTGAAATGGCAGATGATTATCCGGATACCATTATTGGATGCTTTGGAGGCGGGTCCAATTTCGGAGGCATAAGTCTCCCGTTTGTTCGCCATCAGCTGGCCGGCAAAGCAAAATTTGATCTGATCGCTGCCGAAAGTTCCGGATGTCCCAAACTGACCAAGGGAACGTTCCGTTACGATTACGGAGACTCGGCCGGTCTTACACCCCTGATACCGATGTACACCTTGGGCTGCGATTACGAACCGGCCGCCATACATGCGGGTGGGCTGCGTTATCACGGGGCCGGGGCAATAATGAGCCAGTTGCTCAAAGACAAGATCATCAGGGCCGTGGCTATTGACCAGCACGAATGCTTTGAAGTTGGACAATTGTTTGCCCAGGCAGAAGGCATTATTCCCGCACCCGAATCCACTCATGCCATTGCCGCTACCATAAGGGAAGCGTTAAAGGCAAAAGAAGAAGGCCGCGAGAAAGTGATCCTGTTCAATCTTTCCGGACACGGCCTTTTGGATTTGAGTGCTTACGAAGCTTTCCTTAACGGCAAGATTTAATCAGGTACGTGAAAAGGGGTAACAAGGTATCGTCGCCTTGCGATACGGGGCCTTCGGGATGAAACTGCACTCCCAGTACACGGGGATCATCCTTCATCTCGATGGCCTCTACGATACCGTCCCGGGCCAGGGCTGATACAACAAAACCCGGAGCCACGTCTTTAACTGCCTGGTGATGGTAAGAATTCACCCGGTAGGTATCTCCTTTTTCAAGGATATCTTTCAGGATGCCGTATAGTGTGGTCCCGCTTTTTACCGTTATGGTATGTGTTCCGTATTCACGGGGCGCATTCTGGCGGTGTTTAACGGGTGTTTTGCTTTTGACCTGGGAAGGAATGTCTTGGTATAACGTCCCCCCAAAGGCTACGTTCAGGACTTGTTCCCCCCGGCAGATGCCCAACACCGGAATGCCTGCCTCCACTGCCTTGCGGGCCAGATGGATGTCAAAGAAATCCCGGACGGGCACTATGCCTCCCATAGCCGGTAAAGGTTCTTCTCCGTACCAGCGTAGCGGATCCACGTCTTCTCCCCCGGTCAGGATCAATCCGTCTATGGATTCCACCATTCGGGCAATGATGGCCGGATCGTCGGTTACAGGCAGGATCACGGGAATGCCCCCGGCTTTCCTTACAGAAATAATGTACGTGTTGGGCACGTTGTTCTGTCCGCTTTCATAGGTGGCAGACAGCCCTATAACCGGAGCTTTTTCCTGTGAGTGAAGCGTAAAGGGAATAAGCAGTGCAGTAATAAGTCCTATAAAAATGTGTTTTTTCATTGTTTGGCCCTCCAAAGTCCCATATTTTCATTTTGTTTTAAATCCAGATCAAAAGTCAGAAGGTAATCTTCCATCATAAATTTCATGGTAAAAGCAGCCCCTCCGGAACGAAAACGGAAAGTTTGTCCGTTCACGTGTGTCATCAGGTGTTTGCGGTAAGGATACGTTTGGGGTCCCAGGGTAATGAACAATTCTCCGTTTTCCAGCGTAATTTGTGCTTCGCCCAATGATTCGTGTACGTACGTTCCCACATACTGCGTATACGGGGCTGAGGGCTCCGGCGCCGCAGTAGCAACAGGCTCTTTTTTAGAGCTCTCCAGGTATTCAGCCAGGTATTCGGCGCTGTAATCCTTAAACGGCCGGTCCATATAATAGTCAATTACATGACGCATAATGGCATAGCGCGGGGAAGATGGCGGTTCACAATTGCTCAGCCACATCAGGCCCAGATCCAGTTCCGGAACAAAGGCGCAAATGGCCGTGAAACCCCAGGTGGTCCCTGTGTGGAACCAGACCCGGTAACTGTCGTTTTGTTCCACAAACCAGCAGGGTGCGTAAATATTGGTTTTCTGATCCGTCTGTGAAGTGATCAATTGTCCTTTGTGAAGGTAGTTCAGGGCCGATGAAGAAAGTAATGTGTCCCCGTCTACGATCCCGTCTGATAAATGAAAACGGCACCATTGCATCATATCGCTAACGGTGGAATTAATACCTCCGGCCGGACCGATGACCGTAAGCCAGAACAAGGCTTGTTCTTCGCCTACCATAGGTTTTGTATGTATTACGCCGTTTTTCAAAACGGTTTCATGCGGCGTGTTTTCCCCGGCGGTTGCCAGGAACCCGGCCTTGTTGACCGATGTGTTATGCATACCCAGTGGCCGGAATATCCGTTCTTCCAGGTTTTCTTCCCAGGTTTTGCCGGTGACCGCCTCAATAATCTTTTCGGCTACAATGAACAATACGTTATTATATCCGTAGGTAGTCCGGAAACTGTTGGCCGGCGGAATAAATTGCAACAACCGGTATACATCGTTCCTGTCGTATCCCAGGCAGGGGATATAGGTCCCGGCCTGTTCGGGCAGCCCGGAACGGTGTAAAAAAAGATCGCGTACCTGCATGTTTTCCGTCACCCAGGGATCGTACATGGCAAAGTCCGGGAGGTACCATTTTACGGGATCATCCCAGCTTACCAGGCCTTCATCCGAGAGCATAGCCATAAGTGTGGCAGTAAATGATTTGCTTACCGATCCTATCTGAAAAACGGTGTTTTCATCAACAGGGATCCCGGTGTCGTTGCGTTGTTCCCCGAAACCCTGGGCAAACACAACGGAATCATTTTTGATCACGGCCAGTGCCGAGCCGGTAATATTCCAGTCATCAGCTACTTTCCGCGCATAAGAAGCAAAATCCTGTGCCCCGGCAACCAGGGGGAACAGGAGGATAAAAAGTAAAAGGTGTTTTTTCATAAAGTAAAGGTAGAAAAATTTAACTTTGTATTATGAGTAAAGTTAAAAAGGCCTGGTTTTGCCAGAATTGCGGGGCCGAGTCCTCCAAATGGCTTGGCAGATGCCCGTCCTGCGGAGCCTGGAATACATACGTGGAAGAAATAATAAGCACTACTCCACAAAAAACGGGAAGCCTCTCTTCCGTTGCGGGAGCGGTTCCCATAGGTGAAATATCCATGGCCAGCCGGGAGCGCATACAGCTTAATAACAACGAACTGGACCGTATCCTGGGAGGTGGGCTGGTGCCCGGATCCCTTGTACTTTTAGGAGGGGAGCCCGGGATTGGGAAATCCACGCTCAGTCTCCAGATCCCCTTGCATTCACCGCATCTGAAAACACTGTACGTGTCCGGAGAAGAATCGGCACGCCAGATCAGGATGCGGGCCGAAAGGCTGAAACCTTCCTCCGGCAGCGGGGAGAGCCCTGACAATTGCCTGGTCTTTTGCGAGACTATGCTGGAAAACATCCTGGAAGAAGCCAGGAAAACGGAGCCTTCTCTGATCATAGTAGATTCAATTCAAACCGTTTATTCCCAAAATCTGGATCCATCTCCCGGCAGTGTGACCCAGGTGCGGGAATGTGCCGCTTTATTGCTCAAGTACGCCAAGGAAAACCACGTTCCGGTCATCCTGGTGGGACACATAACCAAAGATGGAAGCATAGCCGGACCAAAGGTCCTGGAGCATATAGTGGATGTGGTTTTGCAATTTGAAGGCGATACCACGCACGCCTACCGCATTCTAAGGAGCATTAAAAACCGCTACGGCTCTACGGCTGAACTGGCTCTTTTTGAGATGACCCAGAAAGGGTTGAGGGAAGTGGAGAATCCTTCTGAGATGCTCATTCCCATGCACGATGAAAACCTGAGCGGAATAGCCGTTGCGGCCATGCTGGACGGAACCAGGCCATTCCTCATTGAAACGCAGGCGCTCGTTAGCACGGCTGCTTACGGAACCCCTCAGCGGTCAGCTACCGGGTTTGATACCCGCCGTATGAATATGCTGTTGGCGGTTCTGGAAAAAAGGGCGGGTTTCCGCCTCTCGGCAAAAGATGTTTTCCTGAACATGGCAGGGGGTTTGCGGGTTTCCGATCCGGCAGTGGATCTGGCCGTTGCCGCGTCCATCCTCTCCTCGGCCTTTGATATTGTCATTCCCTCTCGCTGGTGTTTTGCCGCAGAAGTCGGTCTGAGCGGGGAGATCCGTCCGGTGCCTCACCTGGAAAGAAGAATTGCCGAGGCAGACAGGCTCGGGTTTGAGAAGATCTTTATTTCCGGATACAATGCTCCGGCGCACATTCCCAAGGGAATACGCGTTGAGGTGGAAAAAGTTACGGGAATGGGAACACTCAGCCGCCGGATCTTTAAAACCTGACAGATAAGCCGGCATTGGCGATTCCTTTGTATCCCCAGCCCAGATCGGCAAAGACTCCCAGGGTGCCTCCCCATCTTACGTGTAAAGGACTCAAATGATAAGCGAATTTCCAGCGTGCTGTATCCTGTGAGATATCGGGCAGATTTTTTGAGATCATTTCCTGCTGGTCCATCCACCGGGTAAGACCCGCTGCTGCATGAGCCGAGATCTCCCACATACCCGACCGGTAATAAAGCCAACTTACCGTAACCAAACCGGTAACGCTCAATACACTGCTTTTAAAAACAGGGTTGATCGTGTTTTGTTTGGACATTTCCATCATGGCGGCGCTGATCCCCAGGTATCCTCCAACACTCATATAGGGAGAAGTGTAATAATTATATCCCAGCGCTGCCACACCGGTATAAACAAAACCCGAAGGCACATACAGGCTTCCATCTTTCGCTGCAAAAGTTTCTTTTCGGATCTGGGTACTGAGTTCCATAAAGGTGGGGGCTCCGTACTGAATGAAAGCTTCGTGGTGTGTATAGGTTATATAGTCGTAAGGGTCATAGGATGGGGTACGTGTTTGGGCTGTCGCCAATAGTGATGCGGCAACTGACAGCAGGATGAAAAATGACAGGCATTTCATGATTTTATTTGTTTGGATTTGTTTTTGCTTGTTACGCTCATATAAATTACGGCAAACAATCCGGTAACCAGCATGGTAAAAGCCTGTGATTCGTGACTTATGGTGGCGAATACCATGCCGCTTGTCTGTGTAAGACCGTACACCGAGACCAGGGCCAGGGTGACTATGAAATGAAAGGCGCCGATCCCTCCCTGAACCGGGACAACCCAACCGAAACTGCCCACGACCATCAGGAACAAGGCGTCAATAAGGTTTAGCTGGTCCCGCATGGGAGTGGCCAGGATGGTGCAATAGCTGGTTCCTACGTATGTGGTCCACATAAGCAGGGTTAAAAAGAAAAAATACCCTTTACGGGGCATTTTCAGGCTTTGTACCAGTCCGTCTCGGATCCCGCGGAAAAAATCAAAGATCTTGCGTGCGATCTTCAATTGTCCCAGGGGTTTGCGAAAAATGTAAACGGCAACTATCAGGATTACGGGGATACCTATGGCCAGGATAACGGCCAGTAAGGTGGAACCTCCCAAACGGGCTATGAAAGGATCCCAGATACGGGTGATCATAAAATGACCGAAAACATCCATTTGCAGCAGGGCTACCAGGATGGTTATGATGAGCAGGCATATCATATCGAATGTACGCTCCAGGATGACGGTTCCCAGTACCTTGTCAAATCCCAACCCGGAACGTTGGGCCACTACGCCGCAGCGGGTGACTTCCCCCGCCCTGGGCAGGGCAAAATTAGTCAGGTAGGCCATACCTACACCGTTGAAGGTATCAATCCGTTTTACGGGTTTTCCCAGGCTCAGCAGGATAATCCTCCACCGGGCAGCCCTTACGTAGAAAGAAAAAGCTCCCACAAAGACGGACATCAGGATCCAAAAATAATTAGCCGAGCGAAGGCCTTCCAGAAAATCATTCCAGTGAATGCCCCTGAAAGAAAAGTACAACAACACCAGTGCGAGTGTGGCAAAAAGTACCACCTTCAGGAGTTTTTTCCAGTTCATAACCCCGCAAAGTTACAAAAAAAGGACATTCGGAAAATTAGATTAAATTTGCCCTAAATTAAGGCTTTTTATGAAATCCATACTTGGAATCGGGAATGCCCTGACAGACATTCTTGCGTTGCTCCCCAATGATTCGTTGCTGGAACGTTTTCACCTTCCTCCGGGAAGTATGCAACACGTTGACTCGCTAACAGCAGAAAGGATCTGGCAAAACCTGAAACCGCTGGGAGTTCAGTATGTGGCGGGAGGATCGGCCGCCAACACCATTACGGGAACGGCCGTTCTGGGAATGCCTTCCGGGTTTATCGGAAAAGTGGGAGACGATGAATTGGGCTCGCTCTTTTATGCCGATCAGCACCGCAACGGGATCCGTTCCTGTTTGCTCAAAGGGGTGCATTCTTCCGGCAGGGCCATGGTCTTTGTAACAGAACCCGATGCAGACAGAACGTTTGCCGTTTACCTGGGTGCTGCCCTGGAACTGGTCCCGGAAGATCTGAAGCCGGAAATGTTTGAAGGATACGATTATTTTCATATAGAAGGGTACCTGGTTCAAAACCAGCACCTGGTGAGAAAAGCGGTTAGGCTGGCCAGGGAGGCGGGAATGATCATTTCCATAGATATGGCCAGTTATAATGTGGTGGAAAGCAACAATTCCTTTTTGCACGATATCGTAGAAAATTATGTAAACATTGTATTTGCCAACGAAACGGAAGCGTATTCTTTTACGGGCAAGGAGCCCGAAGATGCTTTGGATGAGATCTCCCGGATCTGTGACATTGCCGTGGTCAAATTGGGCAAACAGGGATCTGTGGTAAAAAGCGGGAACAGCGTATATCAGGTTAAGGCATGGCCCGGGACCTCCATTGATGCCACCGGGGCGGGAGACCTGTATGCAGCCGGTTTTCTCTATGCCCATTCCCTGGGACTGTCGCTTCAGAAATGCGGAGACATTGGCTCCATGATCGCCGCCAAGGTGGTGGAAGTGGTAGGTCCCAAGATCGATATCCCGCGGTGGAAAGCCGTTAAACAGGAAATACGTCAACGTATCCAGGACCCCGAATAATGAAACATCCCATAATTATAGCAGGCCCTTGCAGTGCCGAAACAGAAGAGCAGGTAAGAACAGCGGCAAAAGAGCTGAAGGATTTCCGACTTCCGGTTTCCGCCGGCGGAGAAGGCATTTCTTTTTTCCGTTCCGGAATATGGAAACCCCGAACAAGACCCGGAACTTTTGAAGGCGTGGGGGAAACGGGACTTCCCTGGCTGAGTCGTGTTCAGGAAGATTTTGGATTGTCCGTATGTACCGAGGTGGCTTCAGCCCGGCATGTGGAACTGGTGGTTGAAGCCGGTTTGGACGCCGTATGGATAGGAACACGGACTACGGCCAACCCGTTTTTGGTGGAAGAGATCGCCAAGGCGTTGCAGGGAACTTCCCTGCATGTCTTTGTGAAAAACCCCATCAATCCTGACCTGGGATTGTGGATTGGTGCCGTACAGCGTGTATTACGGTATTGTCCGGAACACGTCTGTGCCATTCACCGCGGGTTCAGCGATTATCACATTGGCCAATTGCGCAATGCGCCCTTATGGAGAGTCCCCATAGATTTCAAGGTACAAATGCCCGAAATCCCCCTGTTATGTGATCCTTCACATTTGTCCGGCAATACGGTGTATATTCCCGAGTTGGCCCAGCGTGCCCTGGATCTGAATTTTGACGGCCTGATGCTGGAAGTGCATCCCAGTCCTTCTGAAGCGTTGTGCGATGCGGGACAGCAACTGAATCCCGCAACGTTCAATGATCTGATGCACTCTCTGATGTGGAGAAGGTCTACCCCTTCCGACGACTCTCTTTCAGAAGAAAAGATACTGATAGATGCCATAAGAACGCGGATCGACGTTTTGGACGACGATCTGGTGGATCTGCTGGCACAACGCATGTCCCTGGTTGACCAGATTGGGGAAGTTAAAAAACGGGGAGGGATTGGGATCATCCAGATAGAACGGTGGAATACTGTTTCGTCCCGAACCAAAAACCTGGCGACTGAAAAAGGATTGGACGACACGTTTATATCTGAAGTATACCGGGCCATTCACCAGCAATCGATCAAACGCCAGGAAAAGATCATCCGGGATGAATAATGTAATTGTTTCCACGGATCCCGGGCAATTGCGCCAAATGGTCCCCGCC